>Ga0209367_1007632_pt1 | contig 14881 bp, 12 predicted proteins | sample WorMetLIZISLAND2_FD_187412 | JGI IMG/M metagenome (GOLD analysis project Ga0209367, IMG submission 187412) | Marine gutless worms symbiont microbial communities from Max Planck institute for Marine Microbiology, Germany - Olavius geniculatus... ... | reverse complement strand
ATATATATATATATTATGAACATCGTACACAAGGTACAAACAAATGTGCAAAGTAAAAATAATAAAAAATAAAAAGAAAATGAAAAAGCAAAAAGTGCAACTAATCAACGTGCAGTCAAATTACATCGTGCACAAACTGTCAATCATCACTTTAACATCACTGACTGAGAAAATGTCCAATTGATATGCTCCAGACCTTATGAATAATAGTTCTAACAACAGACGTGTCTTAGCAACATCTTCATCACTAACCGCTTTCCGATAATATCTTTGAATATACTGATGGCTCAGTGACATAAAGTCTTCATATTCAAAATCATATTTAATAAACTCGTAACTTTCATTTTGCGTTAGGAGGCTGAGTTGACCTGAGCACACAGTAGATTAGCAACTTGTTCGAAGTTGCTTGCATGCATGCAGATGATCTGTTTTTTTGCTAAGATTCCAAAGCAGCATTTGTATAGGCCTATTCATCAGCAATCTTTTTCACGCTGGACAAGCCAAAAGTGGTAAAATAACGACTGTTTACTGAGCAAGTTTCCTTGAAGCTAAGGGTTCGAGGCTTGGACTGCTGAAATCTAAGTTTAATGCAGAAAATGCAGGTTGTTCTGGTTTATGTCTACTGATTTCGGCGCAATTCACTCTTGTAATGTGTGTTGCAGCTCGATAGCGGAAAAAATCAATAAAACCCCTATTTTGGTGTTCATGGTCATCTAATGTCATTGCTTTTGGTGCCGATTGAAAGCGCGTGTACGACTTTTAATAAGTGATTAAGCTAATAGTAACCTTCGCCCAATCTCGCACTGTTTCTGAGATACACCAACTTATTGGTTGAAATTCGACAATTTTTTCTACCCCTTTTTATTTTGCGCCCTTGATCGAGACGATCTTTTTAGAATTTTCGGAAACACTTAACAGTTTCTAAAACTAGTCTTTTGCAGAACTAACATGAAGATTTTCGTAATCCTGGCTTGCAGCCTTGCATCGTTTTGATACAGGTTTGATACTTTTTGATAGTGACGTTGAACAGACAGACAGACAGACAGACAGACGCCTCGATAAAAGCTAAGACGCGCGAAGCATTACATGCTGTCGCACAAAAAGTATACCAACATTAAACGACTTTGAAATCTAAAAAGCGGGTTTTTAGTGTTTTTTTTGCGATTTTAGGTTGCGATGCATATTTCAACAGTAGGCCTACATTGCACCGAAATTACTATAGATAGGCTAGACCAGGACAACCTGCGCGTGAAATTTTTAGCACAAAACAGATTTTAACCGTCTGAGTTTCGACTTCCTAGTTTTAAGGAGTTCTGCGTACGGATGCCTCATATTTTGATGTTTTTTTTTCAAAATGCATTATTATTTAATTGCGCGTTCTACACTGATTCTCAAGGTGGTAGCACCGATCAATCAATCAATCAATCAAAAAATAACCACTTACAAAAGTGACCAGTAGTGTACAACACACCTAAAAACTAAAATAAAACCTAAGGATAATGTACAAAAAGTAAAAACTACTCAGAGATAAAAAGCTCGCTGAAACAGTAAAGTTTTTAAGTTTCGTTTGAATGACGTGTCGATGTGTCGCCCGTCAAGTGAGCTTTGCTAAAATTACTTGTGCACTTAGTAATGAACTCGGGAAGATGTAGCTCTACGTGACGTACAAACGATGCCGCCTTACCCATATATAGGCCTTTCTGTTGCCAGACTACCGTACATGTATCTTGTGGAATTAGGGAAAGTGTGACCAATGAGAGCATGCCTCTAAGTGTGAGCACCCCAGAAAAATTTTAAAACAACAACGAAGTGGGCTCATTTAATACTTAGGCCTACTCTGTACGTTGCGTGGGGTCATCGCTAGTGTTTTTGTGTAAAATTTTTTGGACAAATATCATTTTCCGTGAGCGCCGTGTCATCTGAAACCGCAGAGGACAGTCTTTTAGGCCTATCGGAAAATTAGCTCTTTGTTTTCATTCGAACACGAATTAGATTACTTGTCAGAGTCGTTTTTGCTATAGTGTCTGAGCAATATTAAGAGATGTGATGGCACATTTTTTGCTCTCAGGGGATTGAATGAATCCATGTATGAATGAAGTTATACATGTATAGCGGCCCTAATGTGAGCACCCTCGCGCGACTTTAATGTGATTACCATGCCGGCGTTGAGCACGTAAAAGATGCTCGTCATTGTGTCGAAGGATTGGGAAGGAAATCATTTGTCTGGTCGGACTGTGCATAGATCCGAAGAGACAAATGATTTCTTTCGACCCAATGTCATGAACAGGACTGACGTTGTGAAGACACGTGCTCACATTAGAGAACCGGGTGTACTCAAATTAGGTTGCAGATCTCCTAATGTGAGCATTTTACTGTTGTCAAAACAGCCATAATTTTGATACACAAATCGTTTCGCAGAATCCTTTAGTGAAAATATTCCAAAGGTCTGCCACGGATTTCAAAACTGAAAACCGTATTTTGGTGTCAGGGCTGATGTAGTTTGCATGATGGAAGAAAAACAAAAAGGTGCTCACACTTGGGTACTTTTTATTATAACCATTTTGCCATCTATGGTCATCTTGCCTCGCCCTGTTATGTAATAGGACCACTACTATTACTGATTAGTAATAAGTACTGATTACTATTAGTGATTGGTGCTGTGAGACATGGACGGTGTACACTACTAATGTGCTGCTACTAACGTCTGCGCCTGTGTCTAGCAGCTGTGAAAGATGGATACCATATACAGCGCTCTTCTGCTGTTGGCTCTAGGCTCAGTGAGTGTGGTCGCTCCGCCGCCAATCATTGAAGTCTACGGTGGCGATCACCACGGCAAAGACTGCTACAAGGTGGGCCGCGGCCTCTGCAGCAATTTCACGTCCCGCACCGGGGCTAAATACATAGGTTTTGAGGGAGTTAGCAAATTTTTAGAGTTGTTAGGTTTATAGTTTTTTTAGGTTTTAGGATTTTAGTGTACGAAGACAATCCCCGGACACAAAATGACGACATAATTATAATTAAATATATGAAGAAATTTTCGGGGATGCAGTCCTCGAGGTCTGTCCTTGACCTCGAAGACAGCTCGAGGACGAACACAATCATGATTTTGGTCCTGCCCTTGGCCTCAAAAAAATCTGGCCTTGACCTTGGCCTCAAAGACATGGCTTTGACCTCGACGTCTTGGCTTCTAGTCAGTTGTAATTAATGTGCTGTGTGTTATGATATTGCAATATTTGTGTGATAGGCTGTATCCGAGTTCTCATGTTACCGTTAGCAGGCCCAGCGAGAGAGGGTGGTTGGGGGGGCAAATTGCCCCGGGCCCCGCGACATTCACGGGGGGGGCTTCGCTGTCGCTCAGAAATAAAAGTACACCAGAATGCGCCATTTAAAAAAATTCAAAAATTGTCTTTCCAGAGCTAGGGGGCCCGCGAAAATGTTTCCCCGGGCCCCGCTGTGACTCGCGACGGGCCTGACCGTTAATAGTGGCTGTGCAGTTTAAATTTGCAAATAATATTTTGTGCAAATAGATTGCAGAGCTCATCTCTAAACTTCGTTTAATGGCTGACTTTGACCTCGAATATTACTGACGATGGCATTGGCCTTGGCGTTGAAAATACTGGCCTCGGAATCTTTGCTGACGTCTGTTGTATTGAAGAATGTGGCGGCAAAATTGATATTCTGAGCACCCGTAATAATCTATCGCAATTTTTTTGCAGCTGTATGTTTTGCCTCCCATTTATTAACATACGACGCTGCTGCCTCTACAAAGGCTGTAGCTAAGGAAGGGTTGTAGTCTGTCGTCTGTCTGTCTGTGTGTCTGCCTGTCGTCTGTCACACTCGTGCACCCTGCTTAAACCGTTCGATGGGAGGTGCAGTTGTGGGTTGTAGGGTCCAATGACGCATTGTATTAAGATTGTGGTCTCTTAGACCCAAGGAAAAGGGAAGATTTTGGGCGTTGAGCTCTTCAGCCACAAATTGTTCTTGCCTACCGGCACTTATGACTCACCAGGGGCAGCACCTTTCAGCAATTTCGCCGCTTGTGAAATCATTTCCACTTGTTGGTCGTGGTCGTGACCTTGGGCTTACCACTTTGGTCTTGTTTTTATCACTAATTACTTACTTACTTACGCTGTAGATAACAGATGACTTTCGCAATGAGTTCGAAGGATGGATTCGTCCCGTAGAAAGAGACATAAAAAAACTAGCAGGCTTCAAGGTAAACCTCTGTCTCAAAATCGACCAAGTCCTCATCGAACTCAAGAAACTCAAGAAAGGTAAACCTATATGCTGGCTGTATAGGCTCAATTATAATCATTTATTGATGCCGCTGTGGCAATGTAATTATAATAATCTATGCTAATTTATGCTAAACTGTCAATCATTTTACCCCTGCCTGAAAATCGATCGCGTTTTTGTCAAACTTCAAAAAACTAAAAAAAAACGACAACGCGGCTGTATAAATCAGTATTTTTATGTCGCGAAGGCTATATAATTATTATAATTTATGCCAATTAATGCTAAATTGTCAATCGTTTACTTATGTCTGAAGATCGACCACGTTTTCGTCGAACTAAAGAAACTTATGTAAGGTACCGTGGCTGTAGAAATTAGCTCTTTTTTATGCCGCGATGACTAAAAAATTACCATAAGTTATGCTAATTTATACTAAAAGTTTAACCGTTTTACCCTCGCCTTAAAATCGATCACGTTTTCATCAAAATCAAGAAACTCAAGAAAGATACTGTGGCTGTATAGTTATTATAATTTATGATAATTTGTGCCAAAATGTCAGTCGCTATCGGAGCGCTTACAGTGACAACGCTGTTGGTTTTTCCTCCTCAGTTTTGCTGTACATCCTGGGAGGAAAGCAAAGTTGTTTGGCCCGTCCTTTTCTTAGGTATAGGCATCTTTACGCGTGAGCGGATGTCCTGGTGGCAGTTTTCCGCATTGCTAGTTGTCCAGGTGGGCAGAATACAGATGTCCGTACAGCCATTCATTGCTCTGAAGGAGTATGCCCCACTAGTTTACAGAGCCTCATGGTTAGTCATAGGGTAAGGAATAGAAATAAATGGCATTTTTGGCCATGGCGGCCCTGGCTGTGGCGGACAGGAACCTGACCAAATTCGGTCTATAGTGCCTCTTCGGACTAGAGGCTTCCAGTTATCATACCGCCAATGTGAGTGATAATCCCCCTTCCTCCCTTCCGTTCACATCCCTTCTTTGCCCTCCTTTTCCATTTCCTATCTTCTCCTTTTGCTCTCGTTTTTCCCTCAGTCGCTTTTTCAATTTTTTCTTCTTTCCCTTTCTCGCTTTTTCTCATTTCTTCTCCCTCCCTTTTTACGCGCGAGAGCTAGCATAGCTATAGCGCGTATTAGCTACGGTAATTCTGTCTGTCCGTGTATTCGCTCGTCTGTCCGTGTGTCCGTCCGTCACGACCTGGTACCAATCCAAGACCAAGTGAGATAAAGATTTCGGGTTTCCACCGTATGATAGCCTATTGTCTCTAGTATTTCGTAACAAAATTTTATCCCGCTGGGTAAAAGGGATCCCCTCGAACCAGGGGCGAAATAGGGACACCCCCTTTAAAAAGCGTTATTTTACCGCTATAGGCTCGTCTAACGTGAAAATGGTTGCAGATAGGCACAGACATGCTGCTTATCCTAACAAGCACTGGCGTCGAGCTTCTTAGAAATGTCAACATCGATGACCTTGAATGACCTTGAATCCCCAAAATAGCGGGTTTTAGTGAATTTTTCGCGATTTCGGGCTGCGACACGCATTTCAAAAGTGAATTGCGCCAAAAGGGCTGGAGATAGACCAAAACAACCTGCGTGTGAATTTTCAGCATTGAATCTCGAATGTAGATTTAAGCAGTCTAAGACGGAACCCTCTACGTTCAAAGAGGATTGCGCAAGCGGGTATCAAAAAGGTATCCTTCTAAAAAGTGGTTATTTATCCGTTGTTGGCTTGTCTAGCATGAAAATAGTTGCAGATACGCACAGACATGCTGCTTATGATAACAAGCACTATATAGCGACGAGCTTCTTAGAAATGTCAACATCGATAACCGTAGATGACCTTAAACCTTTAAAATATTGTTTTTAATGATTTATGGCGATTTTTGGCTGCAAAAGAGTGAATTGCGACGAAATGGATAGAGATAGACCAAGATTACTTGCGAACATGAACTGCTATAGGCTCTCGCGCGTCTCATGAGCATTAGTTCAGATTTCGTGTTTGACTATAAGTAGGACTCATTAAATGTTCGGGGAAGTGCTGTGAACTTTAACAGCAGGGTCTGGGAGGAGCCTCAGCCGAAATCAAACTCGGTGCGTTTTGCATTACAATACGACATCTGATAACAACTGTAAATACTTTCTTGAAAATCGGCTGACCAAATTCAGTGCAGTTTAAACAATAAAAGCAAATCGGGATCCTTAGAGGAAACATTGGTCGTCGGCGGCGATAATTTACTTTGCGCGGCTGAGCGGGTGACGAGGTTAAATTGCGAGTGTGACCCGCTCAATGCTGGTGACAGCATGACTGGGACTATTAATTTATTTTATTCTAATGAGAGAACATGCATTACAGTGTAACATCACAGTTGGACAACAAGGCACAATTGAATGAACACTAACAGTTGCTCAACTAATACGTAAAAAGACTAGCAAACAAACTGGACACTTGACATGGCTAGTAACATCGCAGATAATTATTATGCTGATAAATCAGTGTGATTGAGCGACTGGCTGAAAACCAGCCTGAGTACTAAAACAGACCGTCTGAGTCAGTGAGTTCCAGATATTGACCATCCTGCGTGCAAAAAAGTTTTGGCGAATACTCTTAGCACAGCGTGTCTTGTACACTTTGCAAACATGGCGCCGTGCATTAAAGTATGAATTAAATGAAAAAGAGACCATCTAGGCCTACTGTTCATTTTAACCAGTCACCCACTGCACGTATGCTTAGACTATTACGTATATGGTAATGTGTTGTGCTTGGCTCTGTAGGTGCATATGACATCCCAGGACCCGAGGGTCCGCCCGGACCGCCCGGGTACCCGGGACACAGAGGACACAAGGGCAAACCTGGCTTCCAAGGACCCGAAGGTAAACCATCTTTATTCTCTGTCTGATCATAATATCATGTATCATAAATCATATATTCGCCTGAGACAAAGTTGACACAGGGATGGGGTCCTCGAAGACCGTCCTTAGCGTCGAGCACAACTCGAGGACAAAAATTCGTGGCTTTGACCTTCGCCTCGAATATATCTGGCCTTGGTCGCGACGCCTTGGCCTCTAGAAACTTTTATGCACATTAAAGTTTGAATAAAATCAAGCTGGCTTTTGATGCGCCGTACAGAGTTATCAAACTTACTTTACTTATTTACTTAGTGGTTTTAATCTTGGCTTCAAAGGCCATTTTGCTTTGTTTTGGCTACGAGAACCATGCACTGGCTTTGTAGCTTTGACTTTAGGAGATCACTCGGAGATCACCGGCCTTATTAAGAAAATGCATACATGAACAAGCTAAAACAGTAAAAAAAAGTTCCAGACAGCAGTGATGGAGTCGAAGATGTCCGTAATTCTAGAATATTGAATAAAAGAAAAAAAGGAGTAAATAATTGATAAATGTTGGCTTACACCAATAATCGTTTTTAAACAACGATTCAGTACTTAGCTGATAAGAGTGACAGTCCGCTATAGTTATGACCCCCTACCGGGTATAGCTAAATTCTACTAGCTACGTAGGGCAGAGGATAACATAATTCACTTAAAACTAAGTGAAATAATAAAACAAACCATCTCCACTGTGTACTTATGACAGTGTGATTAAGCTGATGTAATGTTTGAGATCTAGAGTTAACGTTAAGGTTACAGTAATCACGGTTAGATGGCGCTTGGTAGTTTAGCTGTTGTATGACTAGTAATCGCGAGGTCGCTGGTTCGACTCTTGGCCGGTCAGCAGCCAGGTAACTACCCTGGGCAAGTTATTCATGCACATGTGCCTCTGTCACAAAGCAGCATAATCTGGTACCAGCTACGCTGCCGGGAACGTACGTAACGGCTTTACGGCACTGTATACACACCGTGGGCCATAAAAAATCGTGGCACTTTGCTTTTATCCATATTTTTGTCAACTGTTGACTAATTATTTTCACCAAGTGAACGTAGTGAACTATGGAGGAGATTAAGAGATTGGTCGTTCAGTCCGTCGGTCCGTAATTGTGTGCGTCCGTCGTTCTGTGTACATGTAATTTGAGGCGCCATATCTCTATAACGGTGCAAGATAGACGCATGGTCACAATGGACCACCCATAGGAAGTGGACCACCGAGAGTCGTGACCACGTGAACGATGACGTCACGTGACCCCAAAAAGTCAAGGTCATGACCCCATTATCTTTAGCTGTAGTTGTAGGTGTAGTAGTAGTTGTAATGATTGGATACGGGGTGGGCCAAAAAACGTAGCAATATCTTCGCCAATTATTGATCGATTATCAAAATTCTTTCGCTGGCACACTTTACAGACAATTTGAAATAACATGATTATTACATTTCCCACTACGCCGTGAATGCGTCTTTACACTATCTTGTGAAATACCAATGAAATATGCATATTATAACCATAATAACAAAAAAAACATTTTGGCAAAATTGAAAAAAAACATTTTAGACCAACGTTGCAGTGAATGGTTTGTATGACACTAAACTGTGTGGGTCTAACACAGTTTAGTGTCATACGGATCATTCATCGCAATGTTGGTCCAAAGTGTTTTTTTCTTATTTACTTACATTTTTGTTATTATCATTTAGTTTTTGTTTACATTTTTATTTCACGCGGTAGTGTAGAGACGCGTAGACTGTGTGGTGGGATATATAACAATCACATTATTGCAAATTGTCTGCAGAGTGTGCCAGTGAAAAAATTTTGAAAATGGGTTAATAATAATTGCCCAAAAATATGGACACAAGTAAAATGCCATGTTTTTTGGTTCACTCTATAAACGACGTTAGGTTTATCGTTCATATTATAACTGAGCCTCGGCTTCCTGCCGGTTCATGGCCTTGAAATGAAAATGATTGATAGAACCCGCAGACTTCTGTGGAAAATTTTGCCAAATTGTTCGGGTCAGTTTGCCCAATTCCGCGGCTTACCGCATGCAGCAAAATCGTCCAAATTCCGCGGCTCGTTACCGAGGCCTTCCATTTGTAAGTAAACTGAGCTATATATATCCTGAGCTATATATATATCCTGTTCAGCAAATTTAGTTCCTGATGGGCCGGCTGGCATAGTGACATTTTGCTGAGTTATGCTAGCAACGTACGAAGAAAATTACGTATTTTTTCGTTTCAAAAGTGCAATCTGTCAAGTTGCGTTGCGTTAATTTACGATTGTGCCATATTGCAAGCGATAGCTATTAGGGCCCACAGCTTTTGGCAGTTCAGCTTGATTTTTTTCGTGATGGAAATACGTCATCAAGTCAAAATCGTACTACTCGCCGATGAATATTCAAGTTCTGCAAAATACCGCGAAATTCCGCGGAAATATCAGAATTCCGCGGCAAAGGAATCATTCCGCGGCTCGTCTTAAAATTCCGCGGCTCGCGGAAAACTGTGGGCTCTATATGATCGCCAACCCTACAGTCGCAGAGCTGTGAAAAAGCGCTGGTCACTGCGGGTGATTTTTAGCCGACCGTACTTTGATAAAGGTCGAGCTATTGGCATGAGTTGTCGTCCGTCCGTCTGTCCGTCCGTCTGTCTGTCTGTTTGTTTGTTTGGCCGCAATTGTGAATGAAATGTTTGAAGCTATAAGTGGCCGTATCTCGCAAACGGTGAGACATACGGCCTAGGTTACTATTGATCACTAATAGAAAGTCGTATATTGGCTTTTAAATGACATGAAGATATTTAACTTGAATGACCTTGAAGGTACTGCAACAGGAACTGTTTAAGCCCTTGCGTGTCTTCACGAGCAAAGCATTTTTATTGTGAGAAATTTTTGCAAAACCTGCGTCGATACTTTTTTGTTCATTTACTCTGTAGCTATTTATATCACCTGGTGAGATGACCACGTCCATGGAACAGTAGCTATTTATATCGCTTGGCAAAATGATCACGTGCGATGTCTGTTATACTAGCGTTTATTGTAGTTTTCAAGACAGCGTTCCGTTAGCATAGCGTGCATGAAACTCTCACCTCTGACAAATCGCTTTCTCTCCGTGACTAGAAATCGGAGGCTAGGCTTCGAACGTAGGCGGTACGGTCGGTTTTTTCTAGCGATAGCTGGGCTTCTTGTACGTTCCTTATCAAGAATATAGCAAGCCTCAGCTATAGCGGATCTTTCTCATAATAAATTGACGCAATGTGGTGTGTTGTGCTGCGTTGTAGGTCCAATGGGCCCGGTCGGACCCACAGGCCCGCCAGGACCGGAGGGACCTAAAGGCCCACCGGGCTTCGCAGGACCTGACGGCAAGCGAGGCCCACCAGGCAAACGCGGCCGACCAGGGTACCCAGGCACACGCGGCCCAGACGGACCCCAAGGCCCACCAGGACCTAAAGGTCCCAAAGGTAGACCGGGTTGGCAGGGCAAGGAAGGGCCCCGCGGACCTCCAGGTCCCCCGGGCAAAGTCGGCCCGCAGGGTTACAAAGGGCGCGAGGGACCGGCCGGAAAGGTTGGTCCCGCCGGGCTGCCCGGCCCCACCGGACCGATCGGCAAAGCCGGGCCTTGCGGACTTCCGGGCGGACCGGGAGGCGACGGACCCCCGGGGCCACAGGGACCGATGGGCAAGAAGGGCAAGCCGGGGCTGCCCGGAAAAGAGGGAATCCCTGGAAAGCCGGGGCCAGTTGGTCCAACAGGCCCACAGGGGCCGGCCGGAAAGAAGGGTCCGCAGGGCCCAGACGGGCCTGCTGGTCAGCCAGGGCTTGATGGTAAACCCGGGCCGCGCGGGCCTGATGGCTCTCGCGGCCCTCCTGGCCCCGACGGTGATATAGGGCCGTGCGGCAAGCGCGGACCACGCGGGCCTCCAGGGCCGCAGGGTAAGGAAGGGCCTATTGGTCCGCAAGGTCCACCCGGCAAGTGCTACGGCGGCGGTTACGGCAGCGGCGGCAATGGCGACTACGTTCCGGAGTATCCCGAGGACGAATATCCTGTCGATGAATATCCAGTTGGAGGCGGGGAATACCCCGAGGAGCCCGATTACTACCCCGAAGAGCCCCCGTTCTCGAAATGGGGCTGAAGAAGACGGCGCGGTGGCTCAGCTGGTAGCTTAACTGACGGCTTAGCCGGCGGCTTAACTGCGGCTCATCACTATTGCAGGATTTGTTTGACATCGAATTCGTAAACAATCGAACGATTAACGCCAAAATAAAATATAGTCGATTCGTCTGTATATTACAGTGCGTTGAAATAATAATAAGCAAACATTGTGAAACCGTCGGCGTTGTGCTTTTTTCTTGAGTCAGTGCATTTACGTAGAACCGTAAAACTTCTACTAGGAGCCGGGTCTCAAAATAGAAGCTGCATATCCTTAACATAAGCCGGGTCTCTAATACAAGCCGGGGTCAAAAGCAACTTGTTCTAATAGACGCCGGGGGCTTGTGACAAAATTTTGTGCCGCTGGGCGAAGTAGTGTCGGTTCCCCTTGAATACGGGCAAGAAAGAGGAATTTTGCCCCCCCCCTCCTAAAAACTCGTTATTTTACCACTATTGGCGCGTTAAGCGTGAAAACGATTACAGATAGGCGCAGGCGTTGCGTTGCAACCGAAAATCCAAAAAAAACCACTAAAACCTCATATTGTGCGGTTTCAAGGTCATCTAAGGTCATCAATCTAAGGTCATTGCTTATCATAAGAAGTACAGGTGATGAGCTTTTTAGCAATATCAACATCGATGACCTCAGATGACTTTGAAGCCGCACAATATGAGGTTTTAGTGTTTTGGGGGAATTTTCGGCTGCAACGCACATTTCAACGCTAAACTGAGCCAAAATGACTAGAAATAAACCTGAATAACTTGCGTATGAAATTTTTAGCATTGAACGTAAATTTTAGCAGTCTAACTTCCGCTTTTTAAGGTTTAAACAGTCCTCCGTATAAGAGCGTTAAATATAGAGGCCTAGATGCTCCTTCAAAGTGGGCGATTTCTGTTGATAGCCAGCAATTTAGCGTGAAAATGCTTGCAGATAGAGTGCATAGATTTGCTGCTTATTGTAACAAGCAGTGCTGACAAGCTTTGTAAATGTACAAAAATTGATGACCTTGAACAACCTCAAAATGTAAAAAAACGTTTTTTTAGCATTTTTGCGATGCTGGACTGCAGTGCATATTTTAACAGTAAATTTCAACAAAATTACTACATATAGACTAGAACAACCTACGCATAAAGCGTTGATTTTAACCGTCTAAGTTTCAACCTCTTAAGTTCAAGAAGTTCTGCGTACGGAGGCCTCGAAAGTGGGTACTCTTTTAAAACGTATTAGTATTTTATTGCACAGTGTACCCTGATTCCCACGGCGGCAGTACCGATGCTGTCGCGCGTCACATGAGCTTTGCTCAAATAACTTGTTGTAATGTTGCCGCTAAAAATGCGTGTCCATCTGTTTTCGCCTTAATGCAGTTGCGTTTGAATCTAGTCAATTCAATGCAGAAAACAGATTTTAGCATTAAATGACATTTATAGGTCACTCAAGGTCAGACATTTTAGATTAGAGCCTAACTGCAAGTACCGCGTGAGCCTTGGGCCTATACTGCCTGAAAGTATAGTCAGTGGGATATTTTGCCGCTGACCTATCGTCTTTCAAATTTTCGTGACTAGGTCCGAAAAACGCACAATTGTCATAGCAGAGAGCGTAATGAACGCCCACGTGATCCGTGGTCAACGATTTTCGTGCTATCTTGACCATACCTTTCACCGTTTCTGAGACATGGCGACTTAACGGTTGAAAAATAAACAAGAGGGTGCGGCCGTTGAGGGGCCACCCGCTATGGGGCCGTCCTTGCAGTTGAGTACTTGCATGCTGTTTTGGGGCTTTCTAGGTCTGTGCAAGGCGGCAAGGGATCCTTACGCCATCTGCCAAATATCAGTTGATCGGACAACAGGCGGCGAAGTTATGGGGATTTTTCGCCAACAACGCAATTAGCCGCCGTGATCTTGACCTCTGACCCCTTGACCTTGAAATTGGTCCACGGGGTGCTGGTGTCCCAGGGTCCCTTCCTACCAAGTTTGGTATTCGTAGGCCTTTTCGTTTTCCCTCTAGGTGGAGGCACGAAACAGACAGACAGACAGACAGACAGACAGACAGACTGACGGACAGGATCAACACATGATGGGGCCTTCTTCTAGGAAAAAACGGCCCCACAAAAACGCACATTTTTAACATGCTTTTGTTTAACCCCAAATTTGAAAATTTCCATGGCACTAAATCGCTGAAATGTCGCGCTCAAAAAGCCGTGACCTTGGGCTAATTAATTGCATAGACCTAATAAAAGTCGAGGTAGCCCAACCAGTGGCAGATACAAGAGGGGGCCGCTCCTCTCATTGACCGGATGCATCTTAAAACAAGCGAAAAATTTTGCACGAAAATGCACTATTTTGCATAAAATTTTTTAAAAACCCTACCTTTCCGCCCCTCTTACAAATTTCTGGATCCGCCACTAAGCCCAACGTATGTGATCACAAACGTATCAGAATAGATTAGATTACACTAGATAGACGGATAGACAGACAGATAGACAGACATTGCTCTAGCAATACCGTCCCAAACATGCATGCACGGAGCGGTAAAAACCTATTAGGCCTAACAGCCGAATAACTATCCAGGTGTAAGCTTATTTATGCTATTTAACGTAATTGCTGTAGACGTGGAATAATGAAGAAATACATAGGCAATGATTTGGCCAAAGTCAACCATTCAAGTCTAAATCTAGAATGGTGATAACATTTATATTGTATACACCCTCAACAAAACCTTCCCTTACTTTTTCACTAGACGCAAGCTGCGCCCACCAGGTATAGTGATAAAAGCCCCTGAAAATGGTATCACACGCAGTGGACGCACGCCTGCAGAAGGGCCTCGGCCTAACCTAGGCCTATAGTGTAATAACGTACCTAATCCGCTTAAGTGTTTGAAGAAACTGTCATACAAAATGTCATTGATATCCATTTTACCATCATCTCTAACACTGCTATTGTCGATTTTTGTTTTTGCTTGCATTTTACAGCTATTTTGCTAATATCATTATCTCACTGGTTTTTAATGTCTTTTTATCACAGATGTGTAAGTCAGTCCGGAAACGGCAGTTTTCCGGCGTGCTTATATTCTGCTGACGTTTATTTCTATTTTTACGCGCGAAAGCAGCTATGCTTTCAGCGAGTCTTAGCCATCGCAATTCTGTCTGTCTGTCTGTCTGTCCGTCCGTCCGTCTGTCACACGGGTGGATCAGGCAAAAACGGTTCAAGCTAGGATCTCCAAATCTTCACCATCGCTGCCTGGAGGACTCTAGTTATAGGAACCGTAAAGCTTTTTCATAAATTCGAAGGGTGTCACCCCGAACGAGGGCCCTATATGAGAGGGGGTAGGCAAAATTTGCGATTTTTGGCCTATAACTCGTTGTATCTCAGTAACAGTGCGAGATAATGCCTAGGTTACTATTAATCACTAATAGGAAATCGTATACGGACTGTCGATTGGCGCTGAATTCAATGACCTTGGATGACCTTGAACGCCAAAATAGGGGGTTTTACGGATTTTTTCGCGATATTGGGCTGCGCAAGTCTATATCATTCACAAGGAGGCGCCACCGTCGCCTACGCCACACGCGCCTATGGCCGATGTGTATTAGGGTCCCGATAGGCCGAGTCCAAGTGATATGCGATTTT
>Ga0209367_1007631_pt1 | contig 14881 bp, 6 predicted proteins | sample WorMetLIZISLAND2_FD_187412 | JGI IMG/M metagenome (GOLD analysis project Ga0209367, IMG submission 187412) | Marine gutless worms symbiont microbial communities from Max Planck institute for Marine Microbiology, Germany - Olavius geniculatus... ... | reverse complement strand
GGTAACAGTTGTAATCGGCTTGGCTACTGTAAGAAAAAATCTGAAGCGCAATATCTTTGTAACTGATCACCAGTAGGAAAACAGTATTTTAGTAATAAAACAGCAAATATAAATGTACAAAACATTGACACACAGTCAGTGTGATGCGGGCAATATCACCTTTTGTAATTTTTGCTGTTTTTGATGTGCAAGTCTTTAAATGTTGCCGTTAACAAGTGTACAAACTAATGTTTTGTACATTTATATTGTATATAGGCCTATGTATTAGAAATGCAGAATCATGATATTCAACCTCCCCTCTAATTTCTCAAAAAAATTTCCCTATTTTTTCTTGCAACATTTGCTCCAAGGTTTATATGGCGTAGTCCGCGTAGACCCCTTACCCATGTAACATGTTTGTTGCAAACTTTTGCTGGTCGATGTGTACTGAACAAATGAATGATTGATTAATGGACCGAATACGATGCCTATTTCGATTCAACCAATAGGGCCTACGTAAACACTAAGAAAAAGAAGAAAAAAATTTATTCAGCTCAAACACAAGTACAATTGATAACATCTAATACAACGGTTAATTACTGAGCCAAGTTGCCAGAAAACCATGCTGGTCAACATTGCTGGCCACCTTAACACATACAATTATTTTTATTTCTTTAATTCTTAAAACCACTAAACCTCTGAACGTTAAAAACTACTAAACTACTGGATACATTCTATCAAACTCCACCTTGCAAACACTAACATAAGCTACATAATACGACTCAGAATGTCCGAAATATAAAAACAAACACACACACACACACCCAAGCAAACCTAAAATCAAACAAAAACATTACAACACAATATTAATATTAAAAACCTACTCGAGCAAATGAGGCTTTCTGTCATGTTGTATGCTTCCTTTGAATGCACAAATCTTCACAGAGAAATAGACCACCGACAGTGCGTGCATGACACCCGCGCGTATCTGTCGATTTATTACCGTATATCGCATGAGTTTCTGTGCGTAGACAGATGCAGCAGTGAACGCCACCACTAACCACCGCAAATTATGCCAACGCGTTGAGAAATCGACCTGCGAGTGTATAAAGTGATTATTCGGCGCGCTGAACAAGCAGCCAAGTATAGGCCAGGCCTTCGCAGAGCAAGCCTTAAATGCGACGTTGTAGTCTATAGGCTATTGTGTAAATGAGACATTCGTGTTAAATTATTGCAAACCGTTCAATGTAGGCCTAATGCTCAACAATGACGATTTTATGACCGCGTTTATCTCCTGTTGAAATTGATGAAATACAGACTTGTTGCAAAAGAGTTAATAAAATGATGAAACACCTTATTAACTCCTTTGCAACAAGTGCATATCGCATTATGACAGGAGTCAAACGACCAGACAAAGTTCGTAATGCCACGGTGCTTGCATCAGTCACCAGGAATGAACTTATGAACACATTACAAGATCGACAACTACGTTTTCTTAGTCAAACACTATACGAAACACGCTCTCCGCATGCCAGTAAGCCTACTTTTGGGCTATACCAGCCACCTCATGGCACAACAAGACGTGGTCGCCCTCGACTAAACTAAGTGAACTATGTCGAGAGATTGGTTAACCGGAATGAAGTCCGACGAACTGGTGGAGGTGTCACAAGATCGTGAAGCCTGGCGGGAACTTTGGTCGCGTGCGTTCACCCACAACCACCCGACTAGAGAGACATGGAGGAGAAAATACACAGACACATTGGGACACAGCGCTTATTTATGCTGTTTTTGTTTATAACGCAAGTTACGCAAAGCTTTTGTTGCGTGAAATAACCATTTTGTCCCTCGCTGTTAGACCTACCTGTAGTTATAGAGCTATACCGTATAAGCCTACAGCCAGGTAGCAAACGAAAGTCGTTTCACCCCGTATAAGAAGGATGACCGTGTTAAAGTTTCACCAATAGGTGTTTTCTTCGAGAATACTAAAATAATGGATCTATAATTTACCGAAGTGAAAATTGACCAGTTCTGACACATAGACTATCAAAAGTGTGACGTTGCGGACGCTCTGAATTGTATCGATAAGTAAAAAGTAACTAGAGGGACGAGCGGAAGCTAGACGCTTTTTTCTCCCCACTTTTTACAGAGACAACGCGTTTCCCACTATTCTATTAAAATCTAGGCCTATGTAAAAAGGCCGGCTGACACTTTTATCTGCTTAATTACTGGAACAAGGAACATTGGCTTGTATAACGGATGTAAAAAGGTACTTTTGTAGATAATACAGCTTTAAAACAAAGTGCGAAACATGAAGTAAATACTGGCAATGGGATCCGTCAGTTTTTTTAGAACGCCGGTCACAACACAACACCCCTGGTAATAGCCTAAGTCGCGATAGAAAATATCCTGCCATGGAACAGCAGCAGCAGCATCTGCTACAGCATTATTATTGTGTTCGGAGTTGAGGCCGATGATTCGTGACATCAAGAGCAGCGCCGACTGCTGACTGCGACTGACCTTTCAGTCACAACCTGACGTCGGCGCCGTTCTGTGGAATGCACAGTTCCATCAGTGTTTCGAGCGACGGACGGACGGACGGACGGACGTATAGTCGTGAAATGTCATAATATTCGACCCACTCCACCGTCCACAGTATAAACCTACAACTGCACGCAGCAAATGCATGCACAACATTTTTAACAGAAGCGTTATTCCTAGCTGAACTTAAAGGATTTATCTGAGGCGTGCACAAGCTCTTCAAATATTTGACTAACTTGGCTTTAGCGATATTTTTTCTAACTTTGTTTCTATAGCTTCAAAAAGAAGTATCACTTGTACCGTAAGAACTGAACAGATATACGGTAGCTGTAGATTTGTTCAGATGGTTGATACACTCGATGTTATGCAAAAAAGGGTGCAAAAAAGTATCGCTGCTACTTTTCGATACTTGAAACTTAATCTTGACGCAATTTCCAACTGCACGTAACCAGCTCGGTGCTCTAGCAAACCTCAGAACGATGAACGATATCAGTAGTTAACTGAAGTTGATTAGAACTCAGCACATCAAAATTCCAGCATCGACTGTCATCTATAGATAAAGTGTTTTTATGAATCTCTACTTTTCGCAGATATACTCGTATCACACTCAAGCGGTTTGATTACGGGACTGAGCAAACCGTCGATCGAGTAAGAAGTCTAGCCAGCCACGCCTTGAATCTTGTCACAATGTGCAGCACATTATTTGCATAATTCAATTCTGGTGATTATCCGATGTCGCGCGCACTGCATTTGGACTGACGGCGACACTTCTAGAATGGTTGCGCAGGATGAGGCCAGACTGCGGCGCAGGCAACAAATGCAGCAGCATCCGCAGCAGCAACAGCCGCGACTAGATAGATGATGGACTCGCGACAAGCTGGCGCAATTTTCCGTAACGTATAGGTTAGTGTTTGTTTATCGGTCGGCGGTTAGGCGGACGTCGGAGGCGTAAAAGAATGCGGAACAAGCGAGCGCTGTCATAGTGTTTACTGGCCAGAACGTGGACGCTTCTCTGTAGCTATAGATGGGCGTAAACAGGCGCGGTGCTGTGGGCTATCTATTTTGTTGTCGGTTAGTCACAGACATGCAATAACGCGTACTGCGCGTTCGCTGAACATTCTCGCTGTAGACAGTGTTCTGCAACGTCTTAACCCCATCCGGAGTCCATCTGACTCTCAACATTGTGAAGATCTTGCTTAAACGTCAAACGGTAAGCAATAGTCTTGATCTAGATTAACTGTGAGAAACACAAACAGTGACATTGCTTTTTACGCATGACAATTTGCTAGTTGTGTCGTTACGAGAAACAGTAATAACGCGTCGGTTTCTAGACGTGACGTGACAATAAATTTCATCTCGCACCTGCGGTTGGGTAGCCGAATACCTGAATAACAATGCAAAATACAATAAACAAGTGCAAATAAAAATGGTGAACCGTGATAACGATAATAACACAGTCCATAATAAAAAATAATGTGCATTTTAATAACGAAAAAACTAGAAAGATCAGGGCCTACACCGTGGATCAATGGAATCATAAAGACAAGACAGAGAACTTTTGTCTATATGTTTGCTGAATGTCAGTTTAGTGTCAAAAATTTTACAGTCATATCTTCGACAATGTGTGCATTTAATCAATTATGGAAGATACCGCCGCAATTCTTGTGCTTCGCTACAGTATTTTTGTGATTATTTTAGTCGTTCAGGACTGGCGTGTTATGTATATATGCAGGATGGGCCAAAAATGGCACCATATTTGTACACCTTATAATTTTACCAAATATTAACCGATTTTTAAAAAATTTTTTACTTTCAGAATCAGGAGACAATTTAAAACAAAACTGTTACTATAGATCCCACCACTCATCAAGTGTGTCGCTACACTACCTTGTGAAATATCAGACGACGCATTCAAGCTGGCGACGCCACTGACGTGAGTCTTGACGTTTGACGTATGACGTGATCAACGTTGATCGAACCTGTGTCCCCCAAACAGCCCGGACTTAAATCCAGTCAGTTATGCGGTTTTGGATGTTTTTCAACAGATGGCCTATCAATTGTGACGATTCGCGACGATCAGCCAGCTAAAGCAGGCGATCGTCGCTGAGTGGGGCAAACTGCCACAGCGTTTGTAATATGAAGTCGGTAGTATATATACGTAGCGTATATTGGACAGCAACTGTTTCAGGGGGGCTTCGTCCCCCTGACCCCCCGACCAGAGGCTCTGCCCCTGGACCCTGCACGGGGCTCCGCCCCCAGACCCTCTTTATAGGCTCGCGCTCCGCGCGCTCGCCATGGCCCCCCTTTGCCAAATTCTAAATACGCCACTGCATACTGAACATACGGACGTACCTACAAACATACAGACAAGATCCGTATTGTGACCTGTTAGTACGGTTGCATGCTTCGTAGCTCTCCTAACGAAAGCAAGTCACAGTAATAATAGGTTTCATTACCTTTGCCTCCACAGTCGACAACAGTATCGGACTGCGTGGTGTAGCACTGTTGCTCTGCTGCGACTAACTGATCACTGAACAGTGAACACTTTTCACTCCCTGCAGCCTATTTCTTCTTCGTTACAGCACACTACAGTCGATTATTTCGTGATTTTTTGTAGTCGAAAATGTGAATAGCTATTTTAATTACTATACCAAATAAAGCTAACGTCAATCAACATATTGTTTTAAGCAGCCGATTGTTGTGTGTCAGTGCTTCGGTGGGTATTTCTTTAATCAATAACAATTTAAGCACATTCAGGCCCGTCGACAGACACAGCGGGACCCGGGGAAACATTTTCGCGGGGCCCCTCTGTTTTTTTTAATTTTTAAATGGCGCACTCTGATATACTTTATATATTTAAGCGATAGCAGGACTCCCCAAACGTCGCGGGGCCCGGTGTAATTACCCCCCTCGTCTGGTCGAAGCACATCAAACTATGACCACGTGAAGTTAAATCAAACTATGAAACACGTGAAACCGATATCATACTAACTTGATACTAGCTTATATCGTAATTTAGTAGCTTAATTTAAGTGAAGGAATTACCGCTGAATGTACGTTAAGTGTGCGAACAATAAGACCGGCTACCGATTAGCTTAACCCCGGCGTCGTTGAGGCGAACAAACGATCGAACAAACATCGAGCTGGCTCAAGCAGGCCTATTGGAACCCCGCACCTTGGCTCAAATGTAGGCCTAGGCTTAGGCTCTTAGCCCACTGCTGATTACGTGTTATATAGACCTTTCAATTACAACCCGCCCGTTTTCCTAATTAGCATGCTAATTACCATAGAACGTCGAGCTAGGTGCTCGATGTTTGCTCGATCGTGTAAACACCGCATTAAGTCGATCGATGGCTTGACTGACAATGTCTTTCTGCTGATAGCCTGCGAAACGTTTGCGACGAGGACAGAGCGTAAGTCTTATAAGCCAACGTGTTGACTGCGCATTTGTCGTCGACGTTTAAATAAGTAATGATGAGCTTTTGCGCTACGCCAGTTTCCGTGAAAAGCTGCATGGTTGTTGTCGTTCCAGTCTTCAAGTTGGTATAGCAACGAAGAGTGAACGACTCGTGCATTCTAGGCCTGCCTTGTGTGTCGAAGATAGGAAAATCTAAGACTCCTCGTAACTGCATTTTTTGCAACATCTGCGAGGAAAAATAATGAATTACCACAAATCTGTAAGTGCGGTGTTGGTCTAATAGCTTTCTCTATTTGCCTAATAGATATAAGTGTATGAAGAACATGAACATGATAATGTTAAACGTTATTACTGTTGCATTTAAGTTTTTGTCGTGGGTAAGTGGTTGAGTTGAGCAAAATTGCACAACGTTTTTAGATAAGTTGCCATAAAAAACTTTTGGAGTGGCAGGAGACCTTGGCACAAAAAACAATATTGATGAAGTGTTAATGCTTATCGGAATCCTGAGCAGTGGATGGTTTCTTTTCATTTTCTCGACATCGCATGCATTTCATTATGCTGACAAGTCTATGTCGAATTAACGAAGACAAACTAAATCCAGAAATCGATGAAAGTGAAGTGAACAACTGCAGCAAAAATTGAAGCAGCGGTCAGCGAGTCACTTGTGGCAAACAGACAGAGTGGGGTGACGCTTTATACACGGTGTTTCATAAAAAGACCCCTTTTTGTTTTTCTCATAATTCACTCAAATGATGGTCAATCTACACAAAATTTTTAACAGTTGTAGCTAAGAAAATACTAATTCAAAATATTGCAACAAAATATGGCGTTTGATTAAATATTTTTGTTACCCGTGACGTAATGCTAACATCATAACGTGTCACGGGTACAAGCTTGATAGTCTCAACTGGTGCTGTCTATCGCTACCCTGTTCCGATGGTGAAAAAATTTGGTTCGCTAATGACAAATTTTTGAAGTTTTACAGTTGCAGCCACAAAAACGTGCAAAGCGATCGCATTTACGTTTCTGTGGGGATAGTTGGAATTTCACATGTTCGAGCAAGACAGTGCACTAGCACACCAAGCTTGCAAAAGGGTTGCGTTTTGGATCGCAAAAACGCCTGATTTCATGTCCCATTGTTGCTTAGTGTTGACACGATAAACATTTTTCATTAGCGAACCAGATTAAGTTCACCATCGAAGCTGGGTAGCAACTGACAGCACCAGTTGAGACTATCAAGCTTGTACCCGTGACACATTATGACGTCAGCATTACGTCACGACTAGCAAATAATATTTAATCAACTGCCATATTTGGTTTAACTATTTTAAACTAGTATTTCTTCAGCTACAACTGGTAAAAATTTTATGTAAATTTATCATCATTTGAGTGATTTATGAGAAAAACAAAAAGGGGTCCCTTTTTATGAAACACCGTGTAGTGATTGATCGATGAACTTAATACGAAGACCATCGCTGTCGGCTACAGGGCCCACTCGCCTGCAGCTAGCCCTGTCACTCACTGATCGACTAATAGACCTACACTACAGCTAATCGATTTCCTAGCACTGACGCATTTCCGGCGCTTGAGTACGTGTATTTTGCAGTGCAACGTTTTATCAGGATCAGTAATTTGTACTAAATAGGCCTAAGTATGTGATTAGCTCTAGGTCTATAGAATGGAATGCACTCTTACAGATCGTCAAACTTATTTAACGGCGGATCGATCAACGTACAGAACTGCAACGTATCGATCGGCTGCATGAATTTTACGTTAACAGCTTTTAGATATGAACGACTTAGCTTTCGTAGATCCTGCATCGGGTTAACTTCAATTCTATAGGTTGTTGTGTACCACTAGATGTATGTACGTAGCGTGGGTGTATATGTTTTCGCAAAGGCGTGCACTGGAAGTCAGCATTCGTGACGAAAAACAATGCACATATAAACTCGACACCGAAACTTGAATGAAGTCATAGCTTAAGTCGCAAATGCTCAGTTGCAAGTTGGAAGTAGGTCGCAAGTATCTACGCGAATCCGAACTCGATTCGAGTAGTTCAGTTTCCTCGAGTCGCGTCGAGTGTTGTCTTCGTGCGATAGTTGTAAGCCTACTTTCTTGACGCGAAGTTTCAGATTCATGTACAGAGCGCGTATTATAGGCCTCTGTGGCCGATATTTGGTAGTGAAGTGCGCGTTCGCCCGTGAAATTCTGAAGTGATTGCTGTCATCGATGATCAAGAAACTGCGTGCGCAATCGGTGACCGACCCAGCACTAGCGCTAAGCTAATAACGACATCCGTGGTGTAACTTACTGCATCAGTGAGCGGCGCTGGCAGCAAGTTATCATTGACGCTGCAGAGTGCAAACTGCTGCGACCGCGTTCAATGACATATCACGCACGACTGATTTCTAACTTCATCACAGCTCGCTGACGAATTCCCGCTTACATCACTCTCGTGTTCGGTTCTTCTCGAATTCGACGCCGTGCAAGTTCACAGTCTCTTCTGTTACGTTTTTGATCGTTTACAATCGACTCTTGTTGAGTTTTTTTGGCGGGGGGGGGAATTATACATTATGTGAATTTTGCGTTGGCTTACGTAAGACTTATTCTAACGTTTTTCGACTGTTGTGCAAGTGAAATCACATTAGATACTTTTGTGCTGTAAAGATATGCTAGTTTCGTATTTTGGCCGAGCACTATTATACCTAAATTTGTACATTAGGCCTACTTCTTCTTCGTGTAAAGTGAAGTAAAGTAAAGTGGAGCGTGAATTTATTTAACGCATAACGTTAAAATTAATTTTTTAATGCGCTAAGCGTGTATTCTGTTCGATTTGCAGGAGTACACGTGCAATGTAGACAATGCTGTACGTCAATTTTAAGTTGAAAAAACTGCCCTGTGCGCTTTTATCGGCTTTGATCTTTATGTTATGTTTCGTCTTAAAATTATTTGAACACGCATGTTTTTAAATGTAAATAACTTTAACATATTTTGTCCAACGAAACGAATGTGCATCGTCAATAAAGCCTGGTTTCCATTATGGCAACGGTTTACTTTTCAACGCAAGTGGCGCAAACGACGCAAGAAAACAATACGCAAGCATGTAGGCCTACGCAGTGAACGCACGAAATACGCAATAAACGCAAAAGTCGAACGCAGCTGACGCAATTGACGCGGCAGCCAACACGCAAGTATAGAAACGGTGTATATTGAATTGCGTTGCAATGAACGATAGTTCTAGGCTTAATGGCTATAAGCTCGCCGTTGACGTCTACTGTCTTGCGTTCAGCGGGACATTTCAGTTGGGATATATGAAGTCGCATTTGTGATTGATTATTCAGTCGACATCCCGTTCAACTAACATTGCAGTGCAAATGCAATATCCATTCTAGTCATCGTCATCATCATCATCATCGTAAGTCATGTGCTCAATGCCTATTGACGTTTAACGCCTGCTTCGTCATCTGTTGCCAGTTGCTTCGGTCCTGTGCTGAGTGACTCATTTCCTGCAGATTTGATTTGCACCATTTCACAACATCGTCCGTCCACTTTATACATGTATGAACCGTAAAAAAAATTTGCAAAAGACCACATATAGGCTACGTTTAGAACTTTAGAAGACCAAAAGAGGATAACCTGTAATTCTATTAAATGACCAAATTACAAAACATATTCTGCCATAAAAGAAATCTTGCAAGGAGGACACAAAGTCTGTAAGAAAGTATTCAACGAACTCTGCTATAAGCTTAGTTGATCTGTGCTCCGGGTTGATCTGAAATTTTGTTAAACACTTCGAAGGCTGCTTTTTCTCGAATGAGCACCGAATCGTCTCATTCCACCGAGGTTAACGGCGACCGGGCACCAAAGCGTCGCGGCTGTTGTTGTCGTTTTTGCGTAGTCTATCGCTGAAACAAACTTAGTACATTGCGGCGGTCAGCGTTGATGGCGGGCGTGTGGGGTGCTAGGAAGGGTGCGTGGGTTGGCACTGGGATGGGATGATGTGACCACTGACTATTGGCCACGCCAATAGTGCCGCTGCGGGTTGCATGGAGTCGACTGCGAGATGTCTGCCTGTGTCGTTTATTCGCGGTCGTGGTCTCTTTTCGTCGTCAGCTAATGGTATCGCTGCTACCACTGCTGCTGCTACTGCAACTGCAACACTTACTGTGTCGAGCGCACAAATCGTTTGCCTCATCCTCCTGCGCGCATCGTTGTTTTTCCTTTGTCGTGTCGCTCGATCTCAATTCCTCTGTGTGCCGGTGCCCGACACAAACGAACTGCTTAGTGATAGAGCGTCTGTTTTGGCTACTTAGGTCTGCCTACACACGCATTACACCAGATGACGAGACTGGTTTAATCGACTGCCAGCTAAGCGTTCCAACTCATAATGTGAAGTTATACGAAGACTTTCTAATGATGTATGGTTGTCTCAACTACGTGCAAGGAATACGCTAAAACACATTTTACACCAAGCTGTTTATAATTGTGATTATTCAGTTTTTTTAATAACAACGTATGATGTACAAACATGTGCAAATATTAACGGTAAAGACAGCGACGTCGGGAATGGTAGAAAAGGTCGTCCTGTGAGAGGAGAGACTTTGGTGACCGTGAACTGATGCGGACGAACCGCTATAGTTACGGCCCGCGGACAGGAGACAAAATACTTCATTTAAAGCTAAGTGAATTAATGGAGCAAACTACATTCACTGTGTGTGATAGTGTGCTTAAGTTGCTGTAACATTTGAGATGTAAAGTTATGGTTAAGGTTGAGGTTTGGAAATTGGGATAGGGCTAGTGTTAGCTATAGTCGGTCTTAAGTATAGAGGACTTTTACAAATTAAGATCTTCTGTCTTCACGTTTTGGCTGAAAAAAATTCTAATTAAACTGATGTAGATTTTGGCTACGATGTTTTTACATACGCTTTGTGGATAATAACCGGGCTTAGCAGAATGCACAGCTGACGGTCTGTCTCCTAGCGGTAGCTGAGATTTTTGTCTGTCCGACATAGCAGCGTTGGCACGATTGTTTTTGTGTGCCGATTATTTATAAACGTAATCGCTTTAATATTCCCTGTCGACCACGTAAATAGCAGCTACTCACTGCGGGTCGAGGGTGCAACTATACGCGGCATGTAGGTTGTATTTTGCGGTAGACAGATGGTACTGCAGTGCAAGTCGTCAGTCAGACGGAAACGCGCGACCAACGCGCCTGCGCAGTGGCGGCAAACGCTGCAACAGTGCGTGCGTGCGCCAACTGTAAATCATTTTCGGCGTTACTACTCTTTACTTCAGGCCTATACCTAGAGAATCGTGAGGCCGTCCGCACGTGTATTGTATGCGTCTACCGAGTCTGTCTGCTTCTGTGTCAGTCACGAGTTATGACGAACGGTTACGACTGGCGGGTTGCTCTTAACGGCTTAAATCTTTACAGGAAATCTATCTATGTACTGATACAGCACCTCTAGAGTCGAGTCAATAGATTTGTTCTATTGCTTAACAAGTTACTAATTACTATCCATGTTCGACTCTGTAGCGCTGATCCAACACAGAGAAGTACGTGAGACCGCACGATGGTGACTTTTCCGTAGCTCTGAGATGGGTTTCCTATAAAGAGCTATCACCCTTTAATCTTTTAACCTGCATAAATCTGCGGGTTTGCTTCTGCAGTTCTTATACCGTATCAGTGTCACCTCTACGTTGGAAATACATCTGTTCAAATCAGTCCGTCTTTTTACATACTGTTTTATTTGCTGGAATATAAATTTCAACTACACCAAATTTGTTTTGCTTATTTTGCACAGCAGAACGTTTTGTCCTTAACTCTCGTATGCAGCTGCAGATTTTTTTTTTGTTTTTTGGAAGTAATTGTGGGCGAAGGCTAAAGTTAAAAATTGAGGCCATAACATAAGGATTGAACTTCCCCAACTTTTCTCAACCCCCTAACACACTGTCAAATTATGTACTGGGGGTCAGCTGTATACTATTATACATACGATTTACGTCACAATTTTGGTCAGGCTCCGAACATCGAAAAGTTCAACCCTCCAGCTAATTTTTTCACAATTCAAACACTGCTTGATTTGATGAAATTATCGTCGTGCATTGTCGAAGTAAATACATGACAGTTTGCAGCGAGTTGACAGGTTTGGATACTGAGCTGTTTTGACACCTGCCGTTCTCCCGGGAGATAGCAGAAACATCAATCTTTTAATTCCTACCGCATCGCGGCAGCAAACTGTTAAACGATAGTATATCATTCGCGGGACCCCCATTTGTACAGATGGGGGCCACAGGGTGACGTCGTCTTTGCTGTGCGTCGATGGCGACGTATAGACAGACCCACGACTCGATGTGATCGATTCCTTGCCCATCTCTCGCTCCCAGCACCGTAGCATTAGCGAAAATTGCCGATTGCCGACGTCACAAGCTGCATACTGCATAGTGCGTATACCCGCTTTTTATCGGCGTGAGCGCAATATATACAATAGCTCCCGCCCCGCACTATGCTGTGATTGCAGTTCCGTTATTTTTTCCGGATTATTGCTCCGCTTACAGAGCGCCGAATATTATTTCGTCAGTTTACGGGGTAGAGGCACGCTATAAAAAGTGCCATGGCTGAAGCCGTTATAGTGGTCATAATACACTCCGAAGTGCTTTGGTCTTAGTGGCGATAGTGGCCATACTGTGGAGCCGTGCCTTATCATTTTGTTTTAAGCTATTTTGCATTGGCATTTGTCAGTTGATGGTATTACCTATTTCATTATATATCAGATGATTTTATTGCCGACTGTATTCCGTTTACACGATCAAGCTGGCTCGACGAGCTGGCTATATGTTAACTGGACGAGCCAGCTCGATGTTTGCTCAATCGCGTAAACGGGTATTAATCGGGAAAATAAGTGCGGGTATGTGCTCGAGTAATAGCGTACATTTGTAGTTCTCTAGATAAGAAATATGAAGGGTCCATGGATAAAGTAGACTAAATGCAAAAAGGACTTAATATTATGGACTTACCTGGTAGACCACTTTTCTGTTGTACCCTTCATATACATATATTCCGTGCAGGAACGAATTTATTATCAATACGTGAATGGATTCCAAAAGTTCGTGTTATCGGTGTGAAGTGATACTGAAAGATATTTAACGGGCAAATTTACGAAGATAAAACTGCACTAACGAAAAAACGATTTGGCAACACAGCGAAGCATTACAATAGTGTCCACCCGTGACAGCATGGACAGCAGCCGAAACGACGGACGGACGCCTGATAATTTACCGACCAGAAATAAATCCAATAGACATAAGTGGCGTCGGACCGATGCAAATGGAGAAAAATGGCAAAACGTGAATAGCCATCATTTGGTCACTGCCAAGGGTTGGGTTGGTAGAAATACTGCGGACTCGACTGTTGATTGCCACCAGGTGCCGCTGACCAAGACTATAGATTGGTTCCGGTGTCTTCGCCAACAGTGACAAATTAAACCGTTCCGTGAAACCGTTTTGTGCAAAAAAATAGCGTCTGCGAGGAAGTTTCTGGTCCCATGTGAGCGATGGGTATGTATTGTTTATACGCCACGTCCGGAAAATTGAGTCAGTCAGTTGATTGAATAGTTTTTTGTTTGCTTTCTGTGTATTTTTTCGTTGTTTTGAGCTTGGTTCTTTCCGTAATGAAGCGCAATTGATTGATTGCCTAGAATGACTCGACTTCGCCTGTTGTGTGCCCGTTGCGATAAATTTCACTCACTCGACCTGTGTCTTTTTGATTAGTGCCAATACGCGTCCAACATTTGTGATATTATTATTATTATTATTATTATTATTATTTAACACCGTTGTTTGTAGAGATCCCAATTTTCATTTTTGTATCAGCACGATAACTTATTTACCGCTGTACTCGCTTAAACATGTTCCTCAATAACTTTGTCTTTAGGCGTATTGGTCAAGGTCACATATGTTTTGTGCATTTTTGTCTGCATGATAGCCGCGGGCAGTACTTAGCCTTGAGCGACTCAATGGTTGTTCTTATCACAGGCTGCGCTGTAGCGCCAGCCCTGTTGTAAGGGTGACCAGCCATTTCAATGGGAAACTCTAAAATTTGACCCCTCGTATTTCCCAAACCTTTTAATTTTTCCACACCAAAATTTGCACAGATGATTACGTCCAGCGTATCTCCTGATGTGCAAAATTTGGTGAAAATCCGTTTACGGGAGGCTTCCCCACGAATAGGTGAAATATAACGCTTGCGTGACTTTTTGTGCCTTCCCTTTCCTTTCCTTCCCTTCCCTTTTTTTTCTTGCCGTCCTCTACAGGAAAAACGACTGAACTGATTTTAACGCACGATGGCTCATATGACGCGGTTTTACGCAAGGAAGTGCCTTTTGGGGGTTACAAAATTTAAATTCAACATTTTAACCTATTTTTTCACAAAAATATGAAAAATTACAATGGCGCCTATGGGGAAAATTAGACAATGCTTAGACTGTCATAACTCCGGCTATGTATAAGATAAAATCGTCATTTTTGGTTCTAGGTATGGTTTTCGGGGTCGGCCAATTTAACGGTGTCATTTAAATTTTCCCCCTACCAACCCCGGTTGCCATGGCAACGAATTTTGGGACAAAATTGGCTATAACTCGGCCCACGTAAAAACATTTCTACATTTTTTAACATTACTATAATTAACTAATCCAGATTACTTCCAACGGCAATAAAACTGCAAATATTTGTGTAAAAAAACTGTTCAGTTTATATACAATGTAAGGGTGACATCGTGGTTGTAGATATAAAACAGCACAAATCACAATTTAAAAATTCAAACATCACTATTACACAATGTCAGAAGAACTTTGCTGACTGTGTAATGGTAAAGTTTGAATTTTTAAATTGTGATTTGTGCTGTTTTATATCTACAACCACGATGTCACCCTTACATTGTATATAAAC
>Ga0209367_1007630_pt1 | contig 14883 bp, 8 predicted proteins | sample WorMetLIZISLAND2_FD_187412 | JGI IMG/M metagenome (GOLD analysis project Ga0209367, IMG submission 187412) | Marine gutless worms symbiont microbial communities from Max Planck institute for Marine Microbiology, Germany - Olavius geniculatus... ... | reverse complement strand
CTGGTCACTGTCTTCATGAACTGTTGTCATGTTACGCCGAGCGTCCAGACAGTTTACGCCCTCGTGGACATGATTATGTGTTGCCTGTTTGTAGTAAAAAATTGCATAAACAGTCTTTTTTAGTTAAGTCACTTTTTGGCTGTGTTTAATTATTTTATGCTATGTTACCTTGTCTAAATTACATTTCTCTTCTGTTTTGCTATTGTATTATGTGCGTTTGTCACATATTTTATTAAATACTGTGTTACTGTTACTGTGTTACTGTGTTACGTATGGATGATAGTGGCTTTTTTGCAATTTTAGATACATTTTTGGAAGACTTTACGCTGACGCACATTACTTTCATGCCGAACAACCATCTTTGTCCAACGCTGATGGCTTAATATCCTTTTTTTGTCAATATGGCGATGCTATACGTTAAGATACGTGCACAGCGACATAACTGAACTAAACTGAACTCGTCCATTGATCAGTTAAGTTAACTTAAGTTCTGTTCAGTTCAGTTACATCGCTCTGTATGCATCTTTAGTATTACTTTTTTAAAATTTTGAACTTAATTTAATTAAATGTTTTTGAAGGATAGGGCGTACTAAACAATCGATTACAAATTCTGGTCGCGATCTATATTGCTGTTAAAATTAAAAATAAAGGTTTTTGCTGAAGGATGCTGTTCTTCTGTTTATTTATTTTCCTGCTCGTTTGCTTGCAAATTTGGTCGATAGCGTAGGTGGCTTTGCTGTTCTGCTACTCAAATTTTAGATGAGTCGTTTATTTATTTTTATATGACATAATCGTTCAATTTTTTACAGCACTTGATATTGTGTGTTGCGTACTTTTATTATTCGCGACAGCATGTAATGCTATAGCGCGTCTTAGCTATCGTAGATGCGTCCGTGTGTTTTTTTATGCGTAAAAGTTGCAGCATAAAACTTAAATTTTAATCGTCCAAGTTTCGAAATTTAAGGAGTTTTCCATACGCAAGCGTCAAAATTTGGATATTTTCCAAACGAATTGTTATTTTATTGCACGTTGTGCACTGATCTTCTGATGGTAGCACCGATGCTGTCGCGCGTCACGTGAGCTTTGTTTACATTATTTGTTGTAATTAGCATGCGTTGCATATTGACGTACTAAATGATTGATTGATTGATTTATTTATTTATCTATTTATGATGTACTTGATTGACTATTCCTGACGGCATCACCTATCATGCAGACGTAACGTCTACGGAAAATGAAACTGCCGACGTTGCTGATCTTGCGCTGGTGAATAAACGCCGAGTCATACAGTTCGTCTGGCAGTGGTGCTCCACCGTCCAAGACGCGTTCTGGGAGGACAAAACCATCCAGGCTTTCCTCGGAGTAAGTTCGCTGATTGTGCGACTAAAACGATTAGCTGACTAATGCATTGCTTTTGAGTTGCTAGATAGATGAACGAATTAATGAGTGAATGTGTGAAACTTCTTTATTTTTGCTTTGCAGCCAGCACTTGGATTGAAACATAAAAAGTACTGCGTCAACAGTAAAACAAACAACGCACATGCAACCACGAAAGGTTCCGCGGATATTGTCATTCGCGGCAATGTAATACCCCGTTTGCATGAGGAAGCATACATAAAGCACACAATCACACATGAAGCACACTTAGAGCAACTTTAGAGCAAACTTGAAGCAAACTTAGAGCACACGTCGTGCACGTCTAGCTTCATAACGGTTTACATTGAGTAGGCCTACGTGTGCTTCGTGTGTGCTTCCTCGTGTAAACGAGGTATAAGTCTGCGAACGTGTTAGCAACAATTTTCCCAGTAATGTGACGTAAGTGATGTAGAGGCAAGGCCGTGGTTTAAAATAAAAATGCTGGAAAAAAGTTGCGTAAATGTTTTCATATGCTATTTTAGTTGTAACCACGTCTGCGACAGAAGACGTGTACCGGTAGTAAAATATTTTGTCCGCTAAACATATTGCACATTTTGCACGAAAAAATTTAGCAGAATAACGCAAAGTTGAACGCAGACAAAAACGGCCGTAGAGTGTGATCCGTTAATTAACGTAGTTTACATTTGTGCAAAACAGCGCATCTGACAAAGAAAGTTACTCTGACCGTTTGTCGGCTGACTGTCGCACGACGTAAAAAAATTGCAAAGTAACGTAAAAATTTTTGCCGAGTCTATAGTCGCCTATAGAACACGCTGATCTCCGTTTCCTTAGCCATTAGCCATGCACCAGTTTACACTGCTAGACCACAGATAGAGGCTAGTGCATCGCGCGGTGTGCCTATTTATGCCCCAGTTTACGCTGGTACTCAGCGTGTCTACCCTCGCATGGGTTATCAGGCTGAGCTGACCTGAGGTAGCCTAGCCGTACTCGTATCGTGTACGTGTGCGGAGTCTAAAGGCGCGTACATAGCCACGTAACTGAATTAAACTGAAATGAAACCGTTCAGTTTTTGATAAATTGATTAATGGTTGAGCAGGGCGAGTCCATTGGTCATTAGTTGACGCGTACGTGCGCGTAGTCACATAATGACCATCACCGACACCGTTAGACAATGCCTACTGTAATGCATTACTGCTTGCCCATTGGTCAGTTCGTCTATAGAACTAAACCATTTCAGTTCAATTCAGTTACGTCACTTTGTATGCGCCAAGAGATGTAGGTGATCGGTTGTTTGTTTTGGTTGCGGCCTACAGGAGCTGGAAAATGCGGCGAATGAGGACAGTCAGGTTTACAGCCAGTTGGCCGACGAGTCGACGCTGCAGAACATTCTCGAACGCAGCCACAGGTTTACACACTTCGTGCTGTTTACAAAATATCAATTGGCAGCCATTTGTTACGCCGTAAGGTATTACATAACTAAGTTTACAATCAAACGTAAAACAAAGTAATATACCGTTAACAAAATTGAGTAAACGGTCAATCTAAAAATATTGACAACTGCAGAAACACATCACGAACTCTTCTTATTTCGTACTTAATCATCTTTTGAAGTTCGTTTTGATTATCTAAAGCAAATGTGTGTGTGCAGTTTCCGATTCGCCGCTTTATTGAATTTGAAAACAGTTTTTTGAGTTGTTGAAGTTCGTAACTAAATCAGCACTTACACAAACCTCAAAAAAAATAAAAACAGACACAGAGAAACTTAATTCAGATGTAAAACAGTTCACAACCTATGGCCCAAAACAAAAATAATTCACAAGCACTTCAATTAGAAGTAAGCTAATTGACACAAGTTAAATTTTTTTTGGAAAGCAGCAACTGAACAAGTATACACTGATAATAATTTAATAGGGTGTTTACACGATCCAGCAAACGTTCAGCAAACTTCCAGCAAACGTCCAGCTCCATTATAACATATGGCAGCAAACGTCCAGCAAACGCCCAGCTTTATTATAACGTATGGCAGCAAACGTTTAGCAAATGTCCAGCAATTCACGTATATTTTGAATACATTTGCTGGAAGTTTGCTGGACGTTTGCTGGATCGTGTAAACACTCTATAACGTAGCGAAGAGGAGTATCTGAAATCAGTGTAATATTGACGACCGACCTTGTCGGTCGACACGACTGACCGATCTCGTTTGCTGGACGTTTGCTGCCATATGTTATAATGGAGCTGGACGTTTGCTGGAAGTTTGCTGGACGTTTGCTGGATCGTGTAAACACTCCATAAGTGAATTCCAGTGACTTACCACACGGTTTTTATATGTGTTTTGGCGATTTAATCGGTGACGACAATGATGATGATAATGATGCTGGAACATGATTGTGAAATGCAGTGAGTCGACGTCAGACAGTCGTTCATCGCGCGCGCTCTACAAGACACAGCGAAACGCCTCGGCTTGTAGCGCCGGCAGCTCGGAGAACAACGTCGACGAATCGCAGCGCAAACCACTTCGTTCTGCCGACACCAGTCAGACTTCGATCTTCTCTCTCTCTCTGCTTACTACTTTTTACGATCACGCTATATTAAAGCTGTAGAGTTTCCATCTAATGCTGTAACTACAGGCACCGATTCTCTTTGTCCGAGATGTTGTCTGAGCTTTTCGGACGAGGAAATCGGACGACGCGTCCAATTCCCTCGTTCGAGGTACTGACTGGTGTCTTTTGGCTGACAGACAAAAAAACCTCGTTCGAGGAAATCGGAAAGAATGAGCATGCGCCTTACCTTATCTTACCTTACCTCCGGGGTGGACAGGCTCTTACACCTGCCCAGCGCTGAAGCCGTATCAGTTCGGCTCAATGCGCGTCCCCGAATGTAGCCAGAAGGTTACAGGTAGCGGCCGTAAAGCCGTAACGGCTGTGAAGCCGTAAATAGACGGCTGTGAAGCCATAAGTAGACGGCTATAAAGCCGTAGTCGGCTGTGAAGCCGAAACCAGCACAAGAGCACTGGTAACGTGTAGCAATCTGCCTACACGAGTTTGGTCAGCGCTTAGCCTAGTTGCTCCTCACCTCCAGATTTTAGAAATCTTTCGGGTCATCGGTGCTAAGCCCCACCGCCACGGCAAGGTGGCTGACCATGGTGGGGATGAGCATGCGCAATTGCGCATTTAGTCCGATTTTCTCCGACGAAGTTTTCAAATTTCGGAAGACTCGGCGACGTCGGACAACACCTCGGACGAGGAAATCGATGCTTGTAGTCACGGCATAACGCAACGCGCGCAACGAAAGCAACGTATCGGATGTAACGCAAATGACGTAGCTGACGGAACGACCGCTTCCATTTTTGCGTTTTGTTCGTTGCGTCAGCTGCGTTTGTTGCCTTAGTTTCGTGTGTTACGTACTTTCTTGTTTGCGTTGCGTACTTTTCGTCTGTTGCGTTGGGTAAAAAAAACCCAGCACAACATCTTCTGATTAAAGAGTAATAATTAGGCGTAAGAAACAACCACCGTTTTCGTGGATAATAACTAATTTGTGCTCAGTACAATTACAATTTCCGGTTTCAAATGTTAATATACAGTATAAGGATAGTGTGGTGAAACGTGTTGATGGGATTTTCAACGATCGATCAGTTTAATGCAAATTCACCACGTGAGCCAGTAAAGGAAATTCGGAAATCGGTCAATTTGATGATAATCTTGTAAGATTTCGCAGTTGGTGGCCTACTGGTTATGAAACCTTATCTTTCAATGCTGTAAACCTAAATTATGGGGCACAGAATGACTGATGAGGTATGAAAAATGTATTTAAGTTTTTATTTAAGCTTGGTCCAGATCACGCCGTGCTTGAATACTGCTTGCATGGGTGACTGTTTGCCGACAGGTAAACCATCTCGGCGTATAGCCAACCATAGAGGTCAACTCAGCCTTTTATCCCTTCGTAGTAGGTGAATCCAGTACCGGCCTGTTTGGCGGGGACAGGTTTCGTCGTGCTAGGCGTCATGTGTGTGATCCCATATGGCAGATGACGCTTTGAAGAACGTGGAGAGGTTTTCATGAAGAGATAGACGACACCTTTAAAATTTCGAATGTAAAGGCGCCTACAAAGCGACGTAACTGAACTGAACTGAACTGATTTGAACTGACCTGACATGGTATAGTTTTTGACGAACTGATCAATGGGCACGCAGCAATGCATTACAGTAGGTACTGTCTAACGGCGTCGGTGGCGTACGTGACTACAGGGCGGCGCCAGAGGGGGCAAGGGGCAGCTACCCCGTGCCCTTGCTCTTGCCCCCCCAGCTGCCCTTCAGGAAAAATATTGATAATGATGGCATATCATGCCAAGATGCGACTTACTAAACGTCATCTTTGCAAGACAACACAGATATCTGTAAGTTTTTTTGCGTTTCCAAATATTAAAGAACTGGCAAATTTGCGGCTTCCATTGCATGTCAAAAAGTTAAAAGTGCTTCAGCTTCATGGGGGCTTTGCCCCCTTACTCCCTGAACAAGGGCTTTTCCCCTGGACCCCGCTACATTTTCTTTATATACACAACAACTGAATATGGCTGACATGTGGCCCACACACACAAAATTTATTGCCCTCTGTTCCCTGGCCCTTACCTCCTTGTTGCCCCTAGCGCCGCCCATGCGTGACTACGCTTACACAAGTACACGCCAACCAGTGATCAATAGACTAACTCTGCTTGCCCATTGGTCAGTTCGTCAAAAACTAAACCACGTGAGTTGCGTTCAGTTCAGTTATGTCGCTCTTAATGTATAGACATAGTGCGGATCTATTGCGCGGACCACACGTACGTCAGTCTCAAGCTGCGCATGGACGTCATCGTAGAGAAGATTATTGAGCTCGCTTCAACCAAGATCAGTCTCGGCGAGGATCTCGTTCTTTGTGAGGTCAAGTCTAATGGAGGTGAGCTTAAATCATGTTGATCATGATGACGACAACGATTATGATTTTGTCACATACACACCAATAATAAAATTGTTATTATTAATGCCATTTATAAGGCGCAAATTCCTGTGGTGCAAACGCGCCATGTCGTTATTTTATAGGGTGTTTACACGATCCAGCAAACGTCCAGCTGCTGGAAGTTTCCATTTGCTGGAAGTTTGCTGGATCGTGTAAACACCCCATTAGGCCTACTTATGCGGTCGCACTTGTACCAATATTAATAGCATCGATAAACCTGAATGCTATTTGATTTTACTGCACATATTTACAGCTGCGTAGGAAATGGCAAATTTGAATTTTATTAGGTAAAGTTTTTGCATAGTTTTACTCGGGTTAACTTTTTTTTAGAAATGCAATGCGTTGTTTATTACCATTAATGTTCGGTCATTTGTTGCTGCTAATAGCTGAAATCGTCGATCGTGGTCTCGGTTTCCAATAGTTTTTGGTTTTAGCAGTGATGGGACTAAGGCACTAACTCCCAAGACCAAGACCGAGGCACTGTTTCGAAGCACCACATCACGCATGTGCAGTAAAATCAAGTCGCTATAGAACAACCGTAAGACAACTTATTTTGTTCAATTGTTAAATTTTGTGCTGGGCAGATCGCGTTGTGTTCAGTGAAAAAGACATCGGAGTTAGCACGGCGCTCACTGTCAACGGACGCCTCTTTATTTCGCCTTACGAACACCTCGATGCCTTGGTCGGTTAATTTTTTTACTTGTCCCCCAAGTAATTTTTACACTTTCCTCAATCTGAATCTCTGCATTTCTTTTCATTTACAGAAGATGGGCACATTGCGGATTCATTCATTGTAAAGGCGCGTTCAGAGCGACGTAACTGAATTTAACTTAACTTAACTGACAGTTTGGTTTTTGACGAACTGACTAATGGGCAAGTCGAACGAGCCTATTGGTCATTGGTTGACGCGTACATGAGCGTAGTTGCGTGAGCCACCGGCGCCGTTAGTCGGTGCCTACTGTATTGCTTTACTGCTTGCCCATTAGTCAGTTCGTCAAAAACTAAACCATGCCAGTTGAGTTCAATTCAGTTCAATTACGTTGCTTTGTACGCGTTTTAAAAGTATGTGAATCGTGATAGAAAATGAGGACTTTGTTTTAAAAATATATATAAGCACAATATAATGTAACATTGTATAAGACTAGAATAGGCCTAAATGTAAAGCACTAAAGCATTGCTAACCCTTACCAATAATGATGATGATAATGATGACTGAAGCACTGTTGATTAGAAATTTAGCTTAGTAATCCACAGACTGAGACTGTTTGAATGATGTCCGCAGACGCCGCTTGCAGATCAAGAAGGTCCGAAAGTTGGGACGAGCAGTTTCTTTGAGGTGCTGAGCTCGCGAGAAATTGCCTACCACATGACCTGCTTCGACTGGGAACTTTTCAACTGCGTACACGAGGTAATTTTCAACTCTTAAGACGGCCGATAAAATTCAGGATAGAGTTTAGAACTGTGTTTCTGCAACTCGTAAACATATTTGTATACGCTACTGGTATCATATATTTTTTTCATTAATCGTGCTTATTGACAGTCATTTGCGTGGCTTCGTTTCACCTGTGATTGCATTATTGTTTTTTATATGGTTCAGTTATTTACAAATGAGCGATAACGATCATTATGACTAATAGTATTACTATTATCAGGCGGAATGCAGTGCAGGCGATTTTTGCTTATTTCTATACTTCTGTAGCGTGGTCTGTCGTCTGTCTGTCACATTCGTGCACCTTGTTTGAATTGGTGTCGCGGGAAATTTGTCGCACCTGGAAACTTCTTCCCACCTCCGTCATAATGTAACTAACGCCAACCCTAACCATAACCCTAGTCCTAACCTTAGTCCTAGCCCTAATCCTAACCCTAATCTTAACCGTATTCCTAATCCTAACCCTAACCCTAAATGTAACTCTATCCTTAATCTTAACCCTAACCCGTACTGCTGCGTGTGGGAATAATTTTCCGGTGCGACGAATTTTCCACTACACCGGTCGACGCGTTTAGATACCATTTGGCAGGTGCGCATGTAGGACCGTCCAATGACACATTGTGTTAGATGGGGTCCCTGACTTTAGGTGAATCGGAGATTTGAAGGTCAAACCCGGCAGCCGAAACAGGCAATCGCAAGTCGCAGCCGAACGCCAAACAGTCAGTTGTTCTATACTGCCACCTGGCGAATACAAACGAGCGATTTCGCTTATTGCCGAATTACGTTGGTCCTTGCTGTAATTGCGTCAGTACGAGCTGATCTACACGGTGTTCGGGCGGAGTAATTTCGAGCGAACGACCGCCAACTTGGACGTGTTGCTGCGCCGGTTCAACGAGGTCCAATACTGGGTCGTCACCGAGATGTGCTTAGCGCAATCGATGAGCAAACGCGTCCAGCTGCTGCGAAAGTTTATAAAAATTGCCGCATGGTACGTATCATTCATTTAGCTGCGTATTTGGAGTGGAACAAATGAAAGTTATGTTAAACGGAACTATGCATTTCGGACCGTGTTTTATTGCGCTTCTTCAACGTTCGTTTAATGAGTTGTTCAAGGAACAAAATACCGATTTATATATTATAACAGTATAAGCATAAATACAAATTCTGCATTTTGAGGAAATTTAGAAAAAAAATAAAATTTTGAGCACCATAATCTTCTCTGTCAAAAATTTGCAGTGTTTTTCGGAAAACTGCAAATTTTTTTCCCGCCTACTTTTTACCCTACACCGCCGCTGACACACATTACGATTCACAGACCCCCTAGTCGAACGGTAAGGGGGACACCTCTGTCATTCTCTTCCCTGTCGATACTTTTGGCGTTTTCATTTTGGCGTTCATGTTGCCTCGCTTCCCAGTTTCCACCGCAAGAGTTTCGAGCTACAGGTGTGTGTCTATTTACCGTTGCTTGGACTAGCCCGTGATAATGCTGTTGCTGTTTTTGTTGTGACAAACAGCTGCAAAGATTATCAGAACCTGAACTCGTTTTTTGCCGTCGTGATGGGTCTTAGCAATATCGCCGTCTCCAGACTTTCACAAACGTGGGAGGTATAAGCCATAGTAGTAGTAGTAGTAGGCTAATAATAAGTTTCGTTGTAGTAGCATTTGGTGGTTGGTAAAGGCTAGTGATTTGGTGATATGTTGTAGCATGTTTCTGTACAAAGTATGTTTAGATATTGTGTAGAAAACTACAGTTATTTTTTTTATTTCCGATTAAACTGATTTGACTAGCTTAACCAGCGATTATATGCAACAATACGTATTATGTCAACGTGGTCCACTGAAAATTTTCATCCGTTACGACAAATGAAGATTCTCAGCAAACAAAACAAACCATAGGGCAGATTATAACGTAACCGCCTTCTAAAATGGCTGTTAGTGCAAAAATGGTTCAACATTGCAACGTGTAATTTGCACTTTTTTGCATTTAAAACGTTTTTATGGACCGTAGTTCTAAACGTTTTATTTCGTTTTATTTAAAATACGTTTTCAAATATCGTTATAAATAACGATATTTGAAAACGAACTTAAAATAGAAAACGAAATAAAACGTCTGTTAGTTTTTGGCATATGATGGCATTATGGTTGCAGAAACTGCCTGGTAAGTTTCGTAAGATGTACACAGACTTCGAGACGATGATGGACCCCTCTCGCAACCATCGCGTTTATCGCTTGTCCGTCGACAAAATGCTACCTCCGCTCATACCATTCATGCCGCTTCTCATGAAAGGTAAACGATAATGCAGTAACTGACTAAAAAATATAAATTACAAAAAAAATGTAAATTTGTGTAGCGTATAAACGCCAGAACAGCTCTCGGCGCACTGTCTGCATTGGTACTTCGAAAAGAAAAATGTCTTAAGTAATCGTCCTAAGATGAAGGATCACGTCGGCCTAGATGTCTCGGCAGTGAGTTCCATGACTTGTCATCGGCCCGTTAGCGATAGGGAAAGCCGTACAAACTCGGTGTGTAAACTAAATGTTAAGCTTTGTCCGCCGTGTTCTGGATATGTTACTTATTTAGACCTCCGCCCGCGTTCTACAAGATGTTTTCGTGATTTTAAAAATAAATTTTCACTTAGCGTTGCGTCAAACACGTGACCAGAAGCGCTTTTACAATTTTGGAAGAGGCAGCTAATTGGCATGATTAATGACAATCTTTTATTCACGAACATTGGTAGCACAACAGAAAGAAAGACAAATAGATGAAAAATTAGGAACTACATAAATAATAATAATTAATAATAATTAGTAGAAATGATATTGTATATGTAAACTGATCGACACTAGTTACAGGTTAACTTTTTCTGCCTACGAATGCACGTGACTGTTCAATGCACCCTGCGTCGTGTTTCTGTCGCAGATATGACGTTTACGCACGAAGGCAATAAAACCTACTTCGACGGACTTGTTAATTTTGAGAAAATGGTAAGTAAGCGCCAACAAAACGTAAAGTAGCAGTTTATTATGCTGGTTTGCTTATATACGCCCAGCATTAACTCGGTATATGAAGTAACAACAATGTAAAAATATATAATATGGCACTCAATTTTTTGTTGTAATCTTTTTTTCGCTGTTGGTTTGCGTTTATTAGGCGTATTTTCCACAATATTGTCAATGCAATCCCGCATGTTTCCGCGCATTACTTGACTATGTTTTCTGAATTTTGAAGCTCGTCGATTGGCTTCTGTAGGCCGTTAGTTCTGTTAAATGTTAGTTTTTGGTTTTGTTCTCTAGCCTACAGTAGCTTACGTTAAATTAAAGTACAACACTTTTTTGTAATGTATTTTATTTGTGTAAAAAGATACTTAGTCTTTTTTAGACCTGAAAACCTTTTAAAATGGTGTTTACTGTTTTGTTTAGCACATGATCGCCGAGGCGTTGCGTGCTATTAGAAACTACAGAAGCAAAGCACTTGGTCAGTAATTTCAAGTTCTCAGAGTTTTGTAGCCTTCAAAAACAGTTATTATTTTATAGTTATTATTATTAATGTTAGTGTTGTTTTAATATTTTATTATTAGTAAGTAAGTAAGTAAGTAAGATTATTTAAAAGGCGCAATTTAACAATAGCCACAATGCGCCGCGCTTTCAACGCCCAAACAAAAATGTCTTTAACTGCCGTTTAAACTGTTCAAAGTTAATGTCAGTTTGTCTCAAATGAGCTGGCAGACTGTTCCACAGCCTCGGACCTGCAGCAGCAAAGCATCTGTCTCCATAGCTGCTGCAGGTCCTTCTGACGACACATGTCCTTGAGTTGGCAGAGCGCAGCTGACGACAACCTTCGTCGGAGACCAGCTGACAGTCGGTGGCCAGGTAAGGTGGAGCCATACCGGACAGTGACATGTAGACTAGAGTGGCCATCTTGATGTCCACCGGACGCCGAACCGGCAGCCAGTGCAGCTCCTGTAGCACCGGCGTTATGTGGTCATAGCGTCGAGCCCGCGACATCAAACGTGCAGCCACATTTTGAACAGACGGCAGCCTGCTCATTATACCGTCGGTAATGCCGTAGAACATCGAGTTGCAGTAGTCCAGGCGACACGAAATAAACGCCTGGACCAGCGTCTTGACAGCGTCAGATGACATCGATCTGACGAGCGGTCGGAGCTACAGTAACTAGTAGTAGCCATGCGATACACGGCGGCCACCTGTGCAGACAGCGTCAGCTGGCTGTCGACAATGACGACGAGGTTACGGGCCGTCTCCGAGACGTTGATACGTGCCGACGCCACCGGAATCTCCGAAACGTTGATTTTCGCCAGCTGTTGTGGAGAACCCAACCACATCACCTGGGTCTTGGTGGGGTTCAGTCGAAGTCGGCTGGCCTTCAACCATGCCTCGATGTCGACGAGACACGCAATAAAAAATTAATTATTAATAGAAATGAAAAATTTTATGCAATTTTTGTTGGCAATTTTATCACGTCCGAAAGTTCTGTGACAATTTCATTAAACTGAAAAGTGTTTGCATATACTCAATCATTTTGTATTTTTTCCTGTTTTTAGCAAATGTCGAAGTTTAATTTAAACATTTTTGTACAGTTTTTTTAACAATTTTGCACATTTTACGACATTCGGGAAAGTTTAATCAATTCAACTGCTACGGGTCGAACGTCTTTAAAAAATTCCGTGCTTTTATTTGCAGCGCGAAAACAAAAGGGATGAGGAATATTCCGTATAACATTACACATCAGCTCAAAAAAGTGACGTGCTAAAATTAAGCTAAATAGTATTCATGAAAACTAAAGTACAAAACATTGCAGCATAACAGACTATGGATGCAAACGGTTTTGTTTTGGTAAAACTTAAAAGGCAAACAAGAAAGCTGCTCCAAAGATTTTAGGGTCAGAGGTTTTTTCGGAACCGAAGCATGGTGATGTTTTACAGTACGTCTTATTGCCGTTGTAGAACTGGACGCGCCACCTAACGTGAAAACAGCAAACGAAGTGCGCAACTATCTCCGGTTTGTTTGTCAGTCATCTTTGCCTGTTTAATAACTTGTTCAATAACTGTTCAATAACTAGGCGTTTCTCTAAGGGCACCCCTGAAGCCGATGCTTTTTTCACTTTTTTTTACTTTATGCCTCTTCTTTTTGTCTACTTTTTCCCTCTTTTCCCTTACGTTCCCTTTCCTCCTTTTTCTCTTCTTTTCCTTTACAATCCAGTTGGGGGTATCATCTGGAAAGTTTATTATGATACATTTCGACACAGTCGATCTCTGGTATATTTAGGCTCCATATTTATATTATTTTTAACAATTATTATAGATTTATATTATATTAATATCATCTGTTGTTAGTACAATGTGTAGCCCTGTAGGCTATCTTTTTGATCCATGTCGGCTAAACATGACACGTGCCATGTTTCTACTTACATATTATTTTACTTTTGGTTATCATTACTTTGGAAATAAATAAATAAATAAGCAAATAAATAATTGCTATCGACGGGTGACGCTGATTGGCTGATGGCGCTGGTGTGGGCAGGAACTTGTCGGTGATTGACAACCAGCGAGTTCTGACGCAACTGTCACATAAACTGGAGCCTCGCAGATCGTGACCTTCAGTCATTCGAAACGTCACTTGATCGTTCATTGCTCGACAGTAATCGATTAATAATAAATACACCAGTCCTCAATACTATGGTGCATCGTTCGTGACACTTAGTAGACGTTACAGTAGAGATTGTTCTACTATATACTCACAGACTCGTAGTTAAACCATTCTCAGCTTCATCGGTACTGTCTTCTCAAGAATTTTCGGCTGCAGCCGTGCGTCTTAAAGCAAACGACGCTGTAGTCTATGCCGCTGAAGCGTGAAGTACGATACAGCACCGTTTAGAGTGGTACTGCGTACTCGCTTACCCACTCCAGCAGAGCAGTAGCCCAGTGTCTGACACAAACAGATCGTGACTTGCCCATGGTAGCGCGTTTCGGCTGAAACGAAGTTACTCTACGCCGGGCCCGGTCAGTACTGCGATGGGTGACTGCCTGCGGGCAGGTAAACCATCTCGGTGCGAAGCCTGCCAGCTAGGTCGACTCAGCCTTCTACCCTCCGTGGGACGGTAAAATGAGTAGTAACTCATTCGCATGAGTTACGGAAGGTGGGGACCTTGGTACAGCTGACTGGGGTTGCCTAGCCGGCCGCTGCGCCAGCCTGTGTCTGCAGGCTGCACACGGTGGCCGTGCGGCAGGCGGCTCTGGTTATTGATGAAAGCGCATTAGAGACGTGTTCGCGACGATGCGCTATACAAATTGACAACATTTACCTTTACCTTTTACGAAGCTGCACCCCAAGCCGACCGCTCAGATAGCTCAGATCAGATAGTCCCACCAAAACAACCAGGATAAGTGAAAATACAATTTTTGTTTATAATTTAGAATTTTACGTCTGTTGCATGTTCGACTGTATAGTGCTGCAGATAGGCAATTGGATGCGTTTTCGTCAGAAGTATTAGCAATATTAACCACAATAACTGTATATGGACGAATCGTGCGATTAAGTAAGTAAAATGCTGAGCTTATACATATCGGAGAATAAGCTGAACCTGAACTTTTGTAGAGCGGCGCCACGAATGTTTCGCCCACTTTTTGGTTGATGAAGTGTATGTTATCGTACGTTTATCATGCTAACTTTTGTGTATGGTGTATGCCAGCTGTTCTACGGTTTATGACTGCAACAGCAAAGTTATCGACCCATTATACCACTCTCGACATGAGGGGTAAAAATACAACGTAGGCAGTACAAGTGCGACTAGGGGCTTCCCTATATCTCGTGGGCGCAGCTTGCGCACAGTAAAAATAGAGGGGGAGTTTTGTTAAAGGTGTATGCAAATTTGCTATTACTAAAAGCGCTGTTTTTAAAGCTTAAAATGCACCACAAACCGTTTGGCGGTCGGGCTCTACCCGAATCCGCTGGGGGGGAATTTACCACAGACCTCCTAGCTGGACCAAGGATGAGGGGCCCTGAACGGAAGGGGGAGCCTACAGATTGTGTTACACGAGTAATGCTTAGTGGTTTACTGTATATATA
>Ga0209367_1007627_pt1 | contig 14884 bp, 7 predicted proteins | sample WorMetLIZISLAND2_FD_187412 | JGI IMG/M metagenome (GOLD analysis project Ga0209367, IMG submission 187412) | Marine gutless worms symbiont microbial communities from Max Planck institute for Marine Microbiology, Germany - Olavius geniculatus... ... | reverse complement strand
GTAACTCACCGATTTTGAATATCCTCATCCGTTCTGGAGATATTCGCCGCCAAACTTCAAAGTCGACCAAAATCGGGCCAAATTTTGCATGTTTTTGGCCCCTAAAAATTTTTTGGGGAGGCTCCCCCAAAATTTTGGACCGGGATTATGAAATTGAACGCAGCAACGAGCATCGTGCAAAATTTCGCGCCGATCGGCCGACGGAGCTTGGAGATTACGCGGCGAAAAAAAAGAAAAAAAACCACAACAAAACATAAGTCCTTCCGAAAACTATCATTTTCGGGCGGACTAAAAAGATGTCAATTTGGGAGTCCCTGCTTCGGATATTCAGTATTACATTTTAGTAGTACAATTTTGTACGTTTTAATCTGTATTTTTAGCATTCTGCCATTTGGCATAAAAAGGACTGAATGATTGAATTTACTAACTGATGACCAAGATGACCAGTAGTCAGAAGAGTCTTTGCTCTGCGGCTGAACAGTGTTACCAAACCCCGCATAGCGACCTCCTTGACTTGGCGGCAAATCACTAATGCACATCAGCATAGCAGTTGGAGTGGATGTAGTACATGTTAAAGATGGTGTATAGCCTTTTATGGAAAACCCATCGCAGAGCTACAGAATGGCACCTGCCATATGGAATCACACGATGTTACCTGTCACCCAACACAGGTGAATGTGCCCCGCCTTAACCTCAGCCAGACAGGCCGGTACTCGATTTACCTACACGGAGGGATGAAAGGCTGAGTTAAACTTGGTGTTGATTATACCAAATGGTTTACATGTCTGCAGACAGCTACCCATCCCAAAAGTAACCACATGATAGCGATCTGACAGAATGTCAAACCCGCAACCTCTTGACTGTAAGTCTGACATCCATTATGCCACCAAGTCACCCAAAGCAGTAGTAGACGCAGCAGCAGCAGCACTTGAATAAAGAAGTTTCACGCAAACCAAGTCCACAGTCCAGAAAAGTTCAATGTGTTCGAATATTCGATCAAACCCACCTGAGTAAAGCAAAGCCCAAATTCCATTACGGCATGGACTTTCCCCGTGTTTTGTTATGGACTACATTCCACTGAAGCAACACAAACAGATTTGTTGCCAACTTGTCATGGACCTTGTTGCAACCATTTCGATACGTCAAGAATACTTCCATGCAACATCCGTTTCATGGTTTGCGCCTATGATTTTTATGGTCCGCATCCAAGATTTTCACGAAAACTACCAGTACTGTGTGGGGAAGTTTCGGTAAAAGGTGGTGTAATGACAAAAATATCCAGGACTTTTCCATAACTTTCCAGGACCCCAGGACAAATTTTCCAAAACTTGTTCATAGCCCACGAATGTTTAAATATAACGAAAAAGTAAGCATTTAAGCAAATAAAACAAGCAGAAAAAAAATTTGAACTGTTGTACGCAGTATTTAAGTAAGGAACAGTCAACACAAATCTGGGCGATATACTACTGCTGCTTGTTTTCTATTTGAGCCTATGAAAATGTGTGATTTTCAAGCATATTTTTCCAGGACATTCCAGGTCCTGGAATTTTCAAGCCAAAAAAAATACAGAAATTTCCAGAAGGTGTGGGAACCCTGACAAACACTTCCAGTAGATTATAGCACAGAATGCTGTGATGTTAGTTAAAAAGACACAAATCAGCCAGCAGAACTTACTCTGGCCGTGAAGCATTCTCGGCCTGACGTCGACTAAAGAAATCATCTCTGTGTTTTGACACCTCATCCCTATGCCATAATCAACACACACATGCGTTACTAACTTCACTAGGTAGTGCAGCAAAAGACCTCAGTAGAACTTGGAAGCACTGCAGCTATCCCGCAGATCAATTTGAGCACTGCTGCTTCTAATTTCTGCTCCTACTAGAATGATACTGTGTCTCACAAAGAATTACTGAGATCATCACCAATTATAACTTGAACTTGAAGTCTTAAAGTTTTGGTACAAATGTTCCTGACATAACTGGTCAACAAATGACCACTCAAGTTCCCATCTCACCAAATGCCTGCTATTACTGAGCTACAACTACAACAACTACAACAATTACCAGCAACCACTACAACAGACTGCAGAACGCCTACAAAGTCTAAGTTGATGCTGGTGTTTGCTGCTGCTACTCCTATGACTACTACAACTACCACTACAACTACACTAATACTACCAAGTGCTACAACAGACCGTGAGAAGCCGAGGGACTCTTCAATGCTGCTGTTAGCTGCTGAAGTGAAGCTTCGAGTGGATGTCATCTTACCTCTGCCTCTGCTGTTTGTTGTAGCATTTGCACTAGTCTCCGAGTCAAGATGTGGTGAACTCGTAGAACCAGACAGTTTAAGTGTTGGTGCCATGTGCGGAACGTAGTTACGTGCCGGGGAAAGCTCAGCACACCATGACTTGCCCTGCGCCTCTGTCGATATCTGCACTCACAGGCACTGTTATTATTAGCAGGGCCCCCAGTGTTCCGCGGGCCGCGGAATTTCGAGCCGAGCCGCGGAATTTTCTCTCTGCCGCGGAATTTTGATATTTCTGCAGAATTTCGCGGAATTCTGCAGAAGTTGAAAATTCACTGGCAATTAGTACCATTTTTGACTTGATGGCGTATTTTTGTCACAAAAAAATCAAACTGAACTGCCAAAAAGCTGTGGGTCCTACTAATAGCTATCGCAATATGGCACAATCACAAATAAACTAAATAAATAAAATATACGCAGCGCAACTTGACAAACTGCACTTCTAAAACCAAAAATATAGGTGATTTTCTACGTACATTGTTACCATAATTCAGCACAATGTTACTATGCCAGCCGGCACTTCAGAAACAAGTTTCTGAACAGGATAAAGCTCAGTTTACTCAAAAATGGAAGGTGACGGTGAGCCGCAAAATTTGGATGATTTTGTCGTGGTAAGCTGCAGAATTTTGCAAACTGACCCGCAGAATTTTGCAAAATTTTCCACAGAACACTGCAGGCCCTAATTATTATTAGTAGTAGCAGTGGTATTAGATATAGCTGCGAAGTTCTAATACAAGTAACAGTGGTACAGCTGCTACTATACTGAGTCCGATGTCCGGTTTATATCTGCACTTACAACAGCAGTAGTACTTGGTAAACATTCATGCAAAATTCAATCCAAATTAGCTTAGCAAATTTTTCTCTTTTTTCTGACCAATCGACAAAGTTCCCAAACAGGAAGTGGAGATGTTCAAGACTGGAGATATTTCCGGCTCCAATATATATCAATATATATCAACAAACTGATCATAACTACATGGTACACCAAAAATGGTAAGCGAGACACTGATGAAAATAAATAGACACTTAGTGTCCCGTAGCGACTAAATTACAACTGAAAATCTTTGACAACAGCACTGCAAGACAAAAGTAAAAAAGTAAGTAAGTAAGTAAAACATGAATTTATATACAGTAGTGCATAGCATTACAAAACCTGTAATGGCACTAAACTCTTCTCAGTATTGTCCAGTTATCAAAAATCTTTTACATACTGACTCTACAGAAAATATGCAACAAAATGATCACAAAATTCCCAAGTATTTCAACAGAAGAATTTTAAAAATTGGCAAAGATATGACCTTGTCACGATAGAGAGCAGCTGCCTTGGTGTTATATTTCTCCAGCAGTGACATAGATTTCTGGTAGTCGGGTTGAGAGTTAAAGAACTCTCTTGCTTTCTGATTGCCTCCGACTTTCATCTTTTCCAGTTCCATGTCTTTCCATTTGTCCATCGAGACTGACCTCACGAAACTACAACACATCACCAGACAACAACTACAACTACTAATGCAACTAGTACCTGTTGACAGCATATTGCATTCATAAACTTCATCAAATCTCTCTGGTGTCCTTTACACTGCATTATCTCACAAGTCACAATCACCACTTGTCAGATTTGGACCAAAAGTCAGTGGGTGAGGTCAAGTATCGCTATTGATTTTGGCCTTATCTACGAGCTAAGCTTGACTTTAGTCATGACTTTTGACTTGACTTTAGACTTGACTTTCATTTGCGGTCATCCATCTTTTTTACACAACCATCGAATAACTGCACAATAATATGATTGGTTGAATTAACATTACAGAAGTGTTTTCTGTACCTATATTAATCGGGTGATGTGTGCAATATTAGTTTGTTTGCCTATATGGACACTTTGTAGATATAAAAAGAATTATATGGAATATTGTCAGCAATGCAAGTCACCAATGACATCATGATACACACCTGTGTCATCAGCTCAGTTAACGCCACTAGATAGTAAGTAACAAAATGCCTATTAGTTACCAGACGCAGCATGTTATTTTACTGGACAAAAGTAAATATTATGCTCAAATAACAAACTAGTACGTCTGTTTGGTCAAGCTATACCCTAGTCGTATTGCTCTGACATTGAAAATTGCCAGCTGATATAATCTTGACTTTCGTCTTGACTTTAGGCTTAGACCAAAATGTCTGGTCAAGTTCGGTCTTGACTTTGGTCTTAAACCAAAGTCAAGTCAAGACTTTAGTCTTAGACTAAAATCTTAGCAAAACTTGACCTCACCCAGAGGCTGTTGGCATTGTCCTATGTTCATTAAACAAACTGGGTGGAGTTGTGCAGTGGCAGTGTCATGATGACAGCACCATAAACATTACAAAAACAACTACTTACAACTTACTTACTTACTTACTTATCTATTTACTTGTTAATTGGTATTATTGCTGCGATTATTGCTGTCACATAACCAACAGTGTTATAGCCCAAAAATAATAGCTTCAAAAGTTTTAAAAAAATTATTGAAGAAAATGATAATGACCAAAACAATAAAATAACCAACCTCAAGTGTACACCAAAGCCGCGATGCTTGCCGGCACATTCTAGACAGATCCAGACTCCATAAGTGACGCTGACCCACTGAGGACTATGAGTGCCACAGTCAAAACAACTCTACCACAGCAAACATGTCGATCAATAAATCAGAATATTAATAAATGAATGAATCATTTCATCTATCAATCAAGCAAGCAAGCTATGAATGAATCAATTATACTATCAATCAATAAATTTTTAGACCGGTGCTATGATCACAAATTCGTGATCGCATCCGCCGATTGCCTATGATCACAACTGTCATAAGAGCCTGCATGGCATACTGCCTGCCGTAGGCAGCCTCTTACGGCAGCCGTGATCACGGCAGCTAGCAACTGATGAGATCAACCTTAGCTAGGTACAATGCCAAGGTATCACGCCTTCATACCAGTCGGCCAGTCAAGCCTGGCAGCACTAGGTTCGAATTCATAACCAATGTCGCAACCTTAATTTGGGTGTATATCTATGGCTACATAATTGTACGAAATATCCTTAAATTTGCACGCTAAAAATTTAATAGCTAACAAAACTGAATAAGCTGCAATAACTAACCACTAGCGCCACCTATCTAACGCCACCTGTCTAATCTATGCCCATGCCCAGCGATGTTCTAAAAATAGCTAACCACTGTATTGGCTCTTCCTATTGGCTGCCGTGATCATAGCCAATCGGCGGACTACAATCACGAATTCGTGATCATAGACACTTCCAAATCAGAATAGATAAACGAATAAATAAATGTGACAATGAGTGTTTTGCCACTATATCGGCACAACTACAAACAAAACTACATCTGTTTCAAAAGACACAATTTCAACTAACTGCATTAATATCGTTCATGCTAATGTGGAATATAAACCTACAATTACTTATTTATTGGCGTCTACAATAAGCGGACAGAAAGACAGACAGACTGACAGACGGAGGGAAGGACGGACAGACAGACACACTAACATTGTTGCCCTGTTCAGATCTCAAGTCCTTCAAAACTCGGCGTGTTCTGGGACTTGCCATTGCCACAATTCGTCCCTTGACACACACGTAAATGTAATGTAATACGGTTACACAATCACAGTTCGATTAATCACAATAATTTCTTCCAACATGTCATGTAAACAACACGCCTCTCCGTAGAATATTGAAGTTTACGTAGGTTTGTAGTGCTGCGCCATGTATCATAATTTTTTTTATTTCAAAGTTTTTGCAGCGCTGGAAAGCCTGGCATTTCTTTAGTTTTTGTTTATTTTGTTTATTTGCTGTAAACAAAAATAACATGTAATTTGACTTTAAAATATTTTACGGCATTGTGTTTTTATTTTTAACATTAAATATTACCTTAAGTGTTTAACAAATTAAACGTTTTGTGGTGCTCTATTTTTATTGTGGTATTGTTTCATTAGTTATTCTTTGTCAGATGTAAACATGGCTAAAATCATAAATAAAATTGAATTTTGGTTATTTTTGTTGCTGTCTTGTTAATTGTACTGGTTGAATCTGTAAAGGAGATTACCCACAGTTATTGAGTCGAATCTGCGCTGTTGTTACGCAATGTCACTTACGTTTGAAGAGGTTTTGTCTTTTCCACAAGAAGCAAGAGACTGTTTCGGTTCCCAGCCTGAAGTCTACCAGCAGTTTCTTGATGTTGTTTGCAAATACGCTGCAGAAGAGTACGGCTTATTTAATGTGCAGATATGTAGTAATCGAGGAGAGACTGTTTTGCACCACATGCCGCCAAATGAATGTTTAAACCAATGGACAATTTGGCGCAGTCGCATTTTCCCCGAAGAGCGTTTTTGCATACCTAGAATAACTGGCTGGGGTTAAGGCGACCTCTGTCAGGTGGCAGGTAACACTAGGTGATCCCATATGACAAGTGACGCTTCGTAGCTCTGTGAGGGGTTCGCTCCTTAAAAGCTATAAGCCCTACCTACACCTACACTTCCAAAACCTAACTCTGTGCCGGAGCCTTCAACATATTGAATTTGGCATGTATCCCGAAGAAGAAGACACTGACCCTATTACTAACTTTAACCCTAACTAACCCTAGGTATGCGAAAACGCTCTCCGGGGAAAAGTGCCATTGCGACAACAATTTTACACTTGCTAATGACATGAACTGTAATTTTTTTCTATTAATTTTACAGAAAATCCACTTTTTTGACCTACGTATGTGTGGGTGTTGCTGGTGCATAGTTATCTTTTATTTCAATCTTGTGATTTGTATGTGTGTTATTAATTTGCATACTGTAATACTGTTTCTCTGTTTTTTTTCATACTGCTACTAGCCTATTACCTGTAATTGTCAGTTTTATTTTATTATGAGATGCTATTTTTACCAATGAGAGACAGAATCATGTAATTGGAAGCAGAGCTGTTAGCATTAGGGTTAGAGGCCTCTCGCAGTAGTATCCATTGAAATAGTGATCTAGAACCATTAAATTTGAAGAGGCGTTACATAAAAATGTTTTAGCTGCATTTTTTCACACATTCTGAGCTTTTTAATTCATAAATAATCTATTTACACATTCCTGCATTTTGTAAAGTTAATCGAATGTGATGATGTTATTATAGCATCATGACTTCAATTGAACTTTTTATTTTGTTTACTTTTTTAGAATCGACTTACATGAAATGCTTAGCAGAATGTCGAAACTACTGGATCAGCATCCAAAGTTGGTTAATAAATTTAATCAGCTTCTACCACCAGGCTTGCCTCTGAATCATTTTAAGCAGCCTTCCACCGAGGTAGTTGTTAATATTTATTGTTAAATACAGGGTGGGCCAAAAAAAACGGACCTGTTTGAGCATTGATAACTCAGCGATGGTTAGTGGTAGAAAGACGTGTAATACGTCAAAAGTTTTGGAATAATGCAAAGAATAAATGACAAATTTGCATAGTGAAGCATTTAAATATTCTTTGTCTAATTTGTATAAATATTCATCACCCTCGAAATTCTGCCAAATTTGACTGTAACACATGGGTTTAACATGGACATTTGAGCTTTTATAACTTAGCGATGTTTATTGATGGAAAGGCGTGTAATATGCCAAAAATTTCAAAATTGTGTACAGAAGAAGTGTACATCTTGTGTGTCTCAGCATTTAAACATTCCTTGCCTGATTTGCCCAAATCTGTCCCACCCCTAAAATCATGCTAAATTGGCAGTAACGCATGAATTTAAGTTGATTTTCATTAAGCATACAGTAAATTATCAGCAATCATTAACACACAAGTTGAGTTTAGATGGCATAGGCTGTTGCCCAGCTTTTATATTCATAACCGTCATCAGTCCTTTTAGGCAGCTGATCGATCGCTGGAGTCAATGTGTTCAGGATCAGCTGAGCCCAGCATTTGATTAGCACACGTTTTAGCTGGTCAGTTACTGAAATTGTGTGACCATGCTATCTGTTTCAATGCCTCCACACTAACTAATTCACAGAATTTAAATCTGAGAGACTTTTTGGCAGTGAGTTTTTGAGTTTAATGAACTTGGGTACATGGGAGTGCAGGCAAATGCCTAATTTCTGAGGGGTAATGAAGATTTAGGCAAATTAGGCAAAATTTTTTTAAATGATTTGCTATGCAAGTTCGTCCCTTTTTGTCTACAACATTCTAAAACTTTTGACATATCACATGCCTTTCTACGAGTAACCATCGCTACTTATCGACGCTCAAACAGGTCTGGTTTTTTTGGCCCAATCTGTATATTCAGGTACATTATACATATTTGTATGCACATTTGGTGATATATGCATGTGTTCTGTTCAATTCATTTATTTGCTTGATTGCACAAGTAAATAATACAGTGACTGGTATTTTAAGAAGTTCTCTTTTTGGAATTTGTTGCTTAATGGCTATGAAATATGCTTCTGTTATTTATAATATTACCATAATGTTATTGTTTGCTGACATGAATGTGTTTCTTGAGTAACTTGTTGTGGTTGTGTTATGGCGTCAATCAACTGCTTTTATTTCGGCCACAAAATTACTGTCACAACAATTTTCAATAATTTACTTTTCAGAAATGAGGCTTTAGCATAATCTGAACTAAGCGTAAAAAACTGGGTTGGTTAAGCCAGAGACTAGTAGAGAGTGTAATGGTGTATGCATGTAATCTGGTGTGTGGTGTTTATGTTTGTTGCTGACACCATGTTGTGTTAATTATCTGTCCCATTGCTATAGCGTAGCATGGAACAGATTATAAAATTACTTGCATCATTCTGTCAGTCTGTCCGTAAACACTCCTACGGCGGCAATTTTGATTCGATTTTGATGAAATTTTGCACAGTGATTTGGGGCCCAAAAAGTAAGATTGAATTTGTTTGGGATAAAAATTTGATAACTCCTTCCCCTATTCTACCCCAATTTTTAACCCCCATAATGTATTTTCAATGGGAAGGTTCTTGTATCACAGTAGAAAATCCTGTGGGCTTATAGTGTAGTTTCATAGGGACAAAAAAAGAAAACCATTTAATCCCTCAATTTGAGCCCTCAGCCCCCAAAATTGTGATCACTGCATTTTCAATGGAAATAAGCTTGTCAGTTACACTGTGCCACAAACGATTAAGTTTTGCGACATAAAGTCACTTCTGTGCAGATTCTTGCAACAAAACGACTGAATTACTATTTGTTACAGTATTTAATTTATGCATGTGTATGACAAAGGTAACAAAATGCCAGAAATTTGAGAAACTAAACTATTTTAGACAGGACTTAATGCATCAATGTAAAAATATTATATTGTGTTTGCTAGTGTCGCTACCTGTGTAGTGTGTAATGTGTATGCATCATTACTATTAGGCCCCATATTAAATTTGTTAAGCTACTGCGAGTACTGTCATTTCACATTTGTATGCTTACATTTAAGTTGATAAAACAAATCCGATAACATTTCTTTGCGTTGTTAAACTTTTATGTAGTTAATTAACGCGTCTTTTCACTTGCAGTTCGCTGTCACCACAATTGTAAACATTTATGCTAAACTAGTTGTACGCTGGCCTTACGAGCTCCTGTGCACCATGGTAACTGTAGGCTCACAAGAGCGTCAAATACTATGTAGCGCTGCAGTGGGACAGATACCTCATTCTACAGAATGTATTTTTAGTTGTATATATTTTTGTAGACTATTTCTTCAAGTACAACTCGATCCCATGATCATGATATGAAGGAAAATGAACAAAAAGCATTATCTGTTTCAGAACCAATTGCTGTGAGTTTCTAGTGTAGTGTATCTTATCTTTAAATTGAACTTTTGAAAAATAATTTTTGCAGCTAGAAAATGTTTTTGTCAACTGATTTAGCCGTAGATGCTTTGAACTGCAGTTGTGCATTTTCAATTTAAAACGTGATTAGTAACTCATTAAAGCTAAAACTGATCTTGTTTGACTGTTAAGATATGTTTATTTGCCATGATTAATTGTAGCCTGCAGACTGCAAAAAATAAAGCCAAACTACTGAATATCAGCATTATAGACAGACAGCAAAATTAATTACATAAGAACAAGAACAGTTTTAGGTCTAGTTATTAATACAAACAAGTATTTTTCGAAATATTTTTTCACATTTATTTAACTTTATATGCTTAATTTGTATTTATTTGTTTCAGATGGATAAACCGAGGTCTGGTTTGCCTGATATTGCCAAATATGGCACCTACAAAGAATTTGCTTTCTTTGACAAAGTAAGTTCTTTTATGTTTATGTAAAAAAAAAGGTAAAGCGTGTCATGCCCTTTAGGGCTGTAGGCGAGATGCCTCGATTTTGTTGTCATTGTCAGCATATGCATCTCAACCGTTTTGAATAAGAATCACTGCTTTTCAGGGCGTAATGTGGCTACTACAATTGTTATTATGAAAACTGTTTATTTTGTTAGGTTCGTCACTTGCTGGGAAATGAAGAGACCTACTTGAACTTCTTGCGCTGTCTAACACTGTATACAACAGACCTGATATTGGGGTCTGAATTGGTTGAAATCGTACAGCTGTTCCTATTGTAAGTATATATGTTATCATGAATTACTTATTTGCCTGTGACTGAATTTACAATTATTGTCTGTCCAATGCAATGCATAGCTTTGCGTTCGTGCATGCATGCGTCCATGCGTGCATCCGTGCGTCCTACATTTCTTAAGCTATCTTCCTTCCACCTTCCCTTTCCCTTTTCCTTCCCTTTTACCCTTTTCCTTCCTTTTTTCCTTCCCCTTTTTTTGCACATGACGTCACATGACCCCAAAAGGTCAAACTCGTGACGCCATTATCTTTGAGGCGCCATATCTCCGTAACAGTGCCAAATGGACGCATGGTCACTATGGACCACGGACCATGGATAAGAAGTTGACCCCCGGGAGTCAAATGGTCATGTGACCGTTGACGTCACGTGACCCCAAAAGGTCAAAGTCGTGACCCCATTATCTTTGAAGTGCCATATCTTCGTAACGGTGCCAGATGGACGCATGGTCATCATAGACCACGGATAGGAAGTTGACCCTCAGGAGTCGAATGGTCACGTGATCGATGATGTCACGTGACCCCAAAAGGTCAAACTCGTGACCTCATTATCTTTGATGCACCATATCTCCATAAGGGTGCAAAATAAACGCATGGTGACGATGGACCATTTATAGTGAATCGAATTGTCTCGTGACTGACAATGTTTATTGTTTAGTTAAAATAATAGAGAAGGATGAAAGCATCTTTGCTGCTGTTCAATTTGAAATTAAATTGTTTGATTTATTTCTACCAGTTTAAACAGCTCACTGATTATATTTGTATGGACATACACTGTAAACTATCGAAATGCATTGGACAGACTCCTTGTTCGTATGAACGTTATCTTGTTATGAACTGTTTACTTTTATACTGTAATTTTGTTTAAATTTGCGTAATAATTTGTGGTTACTTTTAGCCTATTTTTGCACTTAATTATTATGTTTGTTGACATTGCAGCTTGATGTTGTATTAGGTGGCTTGAGTCGGTGTGCAGTTTTTCATTCCCTAAATTTTAGTTTGTTGGAAGGATTTCTTCAAAAATTACAAAACAATTTGAGGCTGGAAACCTCCATTTCCATTTTGGAGAATTTACGAACAAAATTTTGCGCTCTTGTGATTTCTTCTGTCTGAAATTTGTAGATTGGAAAATTGCAACTTTTTGCTTTTCCTTTAGTCTTTAATCCAAAACGCCGCTGATTAAGCTAACAAGAAATTTGAGGTAATGCTCACGGGACGCGCGAAAGCCTATAGCAGTTTCTGCCTGCAGGCAGTCACCCATTGCAATACTAACCGGGCCCGGCGTAGAGTAACTTCGTTGCAGCTGAAACGCGTTACCAACGACGCCACGCCACCAACGCCAGTTCGTGGCGCCGCCTTGTGAATGATTTTGTGTCGCAGCCCGAAATCACCCGAAAAATTTATTAAAAAATCCGTTTTGGCGTTCAAGGTCATCCAAGGTCATTGAATTTGGCGCCAATCGAAAGCCAGTATACGATTTCTTATTAGCGATTAATAGTAACCTAGGCCTTATCTCACACCGTTACTGAGATACAGCGAGTTATAGGCCGAAAATCACAAATTTTGACCACCCCCCTCTCATTTAGCGCCCTCGTTCGGGGTGACCCCTTCGAATTTATGGAAAAGCTTTACGGTTCCTCAAACTAGAGTCTTCCAGGCAGCCGATGGTGAGGATTTGGTGATCCTAGCTTGGACCATTTTTGCCTGATCCACCCGTGTGACGGACAGACAGACGGACAGACAGACAGAATTGCGATGGCTAAGACGCGCTGAAAGCAGTAGCTGCTTTCGCGCGTAATAAAATGATGATTATTTATTCATAAGTTCATAGTGATGAATTTGATATGATGACTGAGTGATTGAATGGTGTATCTTTCAGTAAGGAGCCATCTCTGAGTCGTGAGCTGGCGTCAATGTTGCATTGTAACACAAATAAACCGAAGACGGTGCCACTCAGCGCTCACCTTCGAAACAAGAAGCCTCGGGACTCGGACATGGAAATTGGTGAAAGATAACTTCACTTCTGAGTTGTTCTGCTCTGCTAATAGCATTTTGTTTGCAAAGGTGGTCTCTCCAAGTATCATACTGAATTATTTCATTCAGACATTTTTCGTATTAGAATGCGGCCTTATTCGTAACAAATATTTGTAAGGATTAGTATGAATTTTTTCCTAAATTGTAAGTAAGTATGTACAAAGTAAGCAAGTGAATTTTGTCATGCACACTGCACAATGTCAGTGGGAAATTGGCTAAATGGGAAACACAAAATAATATCTTCAGAAGTAATGAGCAGACGCCAGACAAGTAGGGTTGTATGTAGGGATTTTGGCCATGGCTTTAGCTGTTTTTTTTGTCCATCCATTTTTGGTTAATACACCTCTGGCAAAATCTGTTTGTTTATTTCTGATTTTATGTTGTTATAGGAAGCATGGTATTTATTAACTACAAAGCATTATCGATATCCTATGAACACTGAACAGCCAGTCTGGACTGGTGTTATATATTAATAGTAGTAGTAGTTGTTGTTGTAGTACTTAGTTGTAGTTGTTGTTGCATACAGACTATGCCTCGTGTAAGAAGCATGGCATTAGCTACAGAGCACTGTCAAGTTCCTATGAACAGCCTATTTGCTCTGGTCGTAATCTGCCTGGCAATGAAGTCTGCAATGAGGTAAAACCATAAAAGCCATCTGATATGTTGTCATTTTTAGTAAGTAAGTAAGTAAGTAAAGTGTAAATTTATATAGCGCATACTCAAAAAAAATCTCTAGTCCGTTGAATACATTTTGTCATCAATATTTCGTGAAAAAGTATGTCTTCAGCTGACGTTTGAAAGTATTGAGACTCAGTTCTGGGTCACGAAGACTGTCTGGCAGCGAATTCCAAGTCGACGGGCCTGCCACAGAAAAGCGCCGACGACCGAAACTGTTCAGTCGATAGTGCGGTACGACCAACTTCCGCTGAATGGCAGAACGCAGATGTTGACAGCCAGTGACTTCTGCTGTGAGTGTACAACTGTCCATCAAGTACGGCGGAGCAGTTCCATGAAGACATCGATACATGAACGCTGCGAGCTTAAATCGTACTCGATCGGCGTCATCAATTCATTTTTTGTCTTTGTTGAAGGTATAACGGCAGGTAATTTTATTAAAAGGTTGTTGGTTTCACTCCCAGTTGGTTTGCCATCAGGTGGTTGCTTTTAGGATGAGTGACTTGTGTACTATCTCAGTATATAATTAACCACCGATTTCAATACAGCCTTTTGATTTCGGTGGGATATGTAAATCTAGTGCTGGTTTGACTGGCTGGGCTTGAGACAGAGCACGTTCACCTGGTCAGTTGGCAGACTGTGTCATCCCATATGGCAGGTGATGCTTTGAGATAGGTTTATGTGAATAGCTATAGACATGGGTCATAACACAGTGTCACTGTTTATTTGAAATTGAATGCAGTGAGTTTAATTTTTGTAGTAAGTTATACGGATTTTTCTGGAATTTGTGATAATTTTTTGCTGCTGCTTTTGCTGTCAGGTTTTGAATGACACTTGGGTGTCTTTTCCGCTGTGGTCCGAAGACACGACCGTCGACAACTCAAAAATATCTCAGTATGAAGAATTTATGTACCGGTGTGAAGATGAACGATATGAAGTATGTGCTCTGGCAGTATACATTTTTTGTTTACATTAGTGATTAGTTATACGTATATTGAGGAAAGAGTCTGTGAAGCATATAAAGCTGTATATCTACTATTTTGTAATGATAATAATGATAATGTCTAACAGTGTCAACTTACAGCGGAGCTGAACAGTCTATAACAATAAAATACGTAATAAAATACAATAAAATGACTAAGCCTACATAAAATCATGCTCCAAATCATAAAATTTGCAGAAAAAGTGAGTTTTCAGTCTCCGTTTAAATGTGTCAGTGTTAGTAATGGCACACAGGTGCAGTGGCAGATCGTTCCACGCCTTGGGGGCCGCCACGCTGAAAGCGCGCTCTCCAAAC
>Ga0209367_1007626_pt1 | contig 14885 bp, 6 predicted proteins | sample WorMetLIZISLAND2_FD_187412 | JGI IMG/M metagenome (GOLD analysis project Ga0209367, IMG submission 187412) | Marine gutless worms symbiont microbial communities from Max Planck institute for Marine Microbiology, Germany - Olavius geniculatus... ... | reverse complement strand
ATCGAACGGTACCATCGCCAACCCAGTACGACGTACCGTTTGGCCACAGTCAGGCCCGTATTAAGGGTGGGGTAGAAGGGGTAAGCTACTCCGGGCCCCGCGACGTTTGCGGGCCCCGCTGACGCTAAGAAATATAAAGTACACCAGAATGCACCACTTATAAAAAAAAACAATTCAAAAATTTTCTCCCCAGAGGGGCGCACAAATTTTTTTTTGGAAGGGGGGCAAGAATGTTTCCCCGGGCTCCGCTGTGGCTGTCAGTGTCAACGGGTTTGGCCACAGTACCGCACATTTGGCATAGCAAAGTGCGTAATAACCCTTCAAGCTCATCCAACGTCGATCATTTTCATGTCATCTCTCACCGTTACTGAGATACGGCGACTGATCTGTTGAAAAACGCAAATTATTTCTATCTTACTTTTGTTCAGCCCCCAAATTTGAAAATGTTTCCTTTGCATTGGGTAGCTTTAAATTTTGCAAGCGAAGAGCCGCGACACAGGGCTAATTAACAGTGTAATAAGTTTTGCGGTACGGATTTACTGTTTAGCCACAATGCATGCGCCACAGACGACGACAGCTAGACGACACATCGTGCCAAAGATTCGACTTAACCGTTGGCCAAAGATCGGCTAATAAGCCTACTTGGCGTTGGCGAAGATGTGAACAAAATTTAGAACCTATACTTTTTACACACCTTGTACTAAAATAATGGTAAAAGAAATATTGTTGTCAGACCCTCGACTCAAAAGTAGCTTCCATCGAATGAAATGCACGAAACGAACACGGGAGAGTACGCAACAAACAAACTGAACGCAGCTGACGCAACAGTTAAAACGAAAGGATATAGAAGCGGTCGTTGCGGCCGTTGCATGTGTATACGCGTTGCGTGCGTTGCTTGGATGGAAACTGTTTTAGCAAACATTACCTGTCGCTGTTTCACGAAGTCGTCGACGCGTGAAGCCTGCTTGGTCGACGTCATCCAACGTGGTTTGGTCGGCAAGACGTCGGTGGCGGTCCAGCGGGCGGCGAGGCTGCGGGACCGTGACGCGCGGTCCATCCCCGGCGTCTGCCAGTCCTCCCTGCCCACGGGTCGACCCTGACGAGGTCCTCCGAATGACGGCCTTCCTCCAGCACTCGCCGCCGCCGTGTCGAAACGCTGAACTAGCGAGCGGATCCCGGGAGAGCCCGAGCTGATGTTCAGCGGCTTGCCAGCGGCCGTGTTCGCGCTCTCGCCGTCGAATATCTGATACACCACGGTCGAGCAACTAATCTAAATGTTATTATAATTTGAGGCATTTCTCCAGGCTTGCAGTGGATATGAAATTTGCCATCCATATCCATATCCATATCCACAGATTTTCCGTGGATATCCATGGATATCACGGCAAGCCTGCATTTTTCAGAACCTAGTTGTAGGCCTAGTATTGATATTGCCAGTGGTTTAAGAAAATGCTGTCGTTAACTTACCACACTTTCACGCGCGTTAAGTTTAGTCTATTGCGGCATTGCAAGGTAGGCCACAGCAAGCCGCGTCGTTAAGCGCGATCGTGCGTTAATCACCCCGTTTACACGATCAAGCTGGCTCGACGAGCTGGCTGTATGTTAGCTGGACGAGCTAGTTCGATGTTTGCTCGACGTTTACTCGACGTTTGCTCGATGTCTGCTCGATGTTTGCTATGCTTTATACCCCGTTCACACGACCGAGCAAACATCAAGCAGGCCTGATGGAACTCCGTCCCCTGGCTCAAATGTAGGCCTAGGCTTAGCCCACAGCTGATTACATGTTATATAAGCCTTCCAATTACAACCCACCCGCTCTCCTAATTAGCATGCTAATTACCATATCTCGTCGAGCTAGCTGGATGAATGCTAGCAAACATCTAGCAGACGTCGAGTAGACATCGAGCAATTAGCACGTGTATTTTGAATACATTTGCTCGACGTTTGCTCGATGTCTGCTCGATGTTTGCTTGATCGTGTAAACGAGGTATAAATTTCAGCTACATGTATGCTCGATCGATTGCTTCAGCCTCCAAAAGATGCGTATCGTTGGGTAGGCTAGGCATAACCGTAAAATATTTCCGGCTCCTACTAGACCGTAGCATGTTACCGATTTGCATTTATACTTGGCTGATCGAAAGTGTCGTAAAATCACTCACTTATGCAGCATATAATTAGCGTTTCCGCTGCGCGCTGCTCAAAGTTCAGAATTTTGGCCAGTTTCATCCGCTGTAGGCCTACTCATAGACGCGAAGCCCGTACCGGGTACTTAGTTAATTACATCTCAGAACACGAACGAAGATAGTCTGAAGATCTGGCTTCTCAGTTGTTTGCAGCAAGACTATGTGTAGGCCTATATTAACCTTTTGCATGTTCTCGACGTGGCTGCCGCTAGCGAACGACCTTGACCCTGATCCACACATGTTGACCTTTGACCCGCCGGCTAGTTCAAACTTGCTGACCATGTTCCTCGTTCGACCTCGTTCCACGATCTCGCGTGTCTCGGCGCCCAGCGGTGAACTGACGTCAACGATGACGTCATCTGTGCGCACGTGACTGCAGACGTGACGTAATGGCGACGCGTCGTCGCGACTTCCGTTCTTCATTGCTCTGTTTATTGCAAGCATCACATTTCGTAAAAAAACGAGAAACCGCATTTATGGGCAGTTAGTTAGGTGTGTGTTGTGTTTAGTGTACCGCGAAGAGGCGGCCTACTGTCAAGCCTAGGCCTAGGCCTACAGATTTTTGCAGTCTGCAGGTTTGGCACCGCCATAGCCATATAATGCAGGTTAAACGCACTAGAGCGCCTAACTTAATTTATAGGTCTTTACTCTCTAATTTACCATTAGAATTTATGACAAATTTGTAGTTTGTAAAAAATACGTTTTATAAGTTAGCTTATCCCCCCCCAAAAAAAAATTATTAACGCAGGCTCTATATATTCTAGACGAACCATAGATGTAAAAAACGTTTTTTACGTTTTTTAACGTTTTTTTCTCAACGTTTTTTATTTAAAAAACGTGCATTGAAAATCCCACCAAAAGCTTTGTGAAGCACTTTTGGGACCACAGAAACGAATTAATAAATCATATAGTGATGTAGTTTACTTAATTAGTCCAAATACACTAAATAAAATGTTTTAAACTAGTACATTTAGTTAGTTTAATGTTATTATGACCACACAGCTGAATTGAAATTAAATAAAGTTCTCTCTATCTAAACTATAATTCCAGGTATACTGCACTTACAGCATTAGGCATTAGGCAAAAAGTTGAACACATTATGGCCAACGTTTTTATTCAAAGTTTTTAAACGTTTTTTAATTCTTGCCACGTTTTTTACGTTTTTTAACGTTTTTTTATTTTTCTTGTAATGTTTTTTTATATGTATGAGACGAACGCTATAATTTTCTGGAAACCGCGAGCACTGGCACCCAGACTGCACGTATAGGCAGGCCTACCAAAAGAACATGTGTGCCTAGGGATACTATACGCTATAGGCTTACAAATTCCGCGATAAATCCCTCGCCTACGATTCGAACTTCTGTTTTGACATATGGCGCGTTACAAATGCGGACTACTTACTACTTACTTACTTTTACTGTGGATTAGCGAGGAGTTCGAAGATTGCACCTATACCGTATGCATATCCATTGTAAATGGAGTGCAAATTTTCTACACAAAATGTCGGAAAAGCTAAGGATAGAAATTGATTATTGTTACCCAGCTTAGCGACTGTTTCGTTCGTATAGTACTTAAGAGTAACAATCGCTGACGTCACGCGGTTAATGATCGTCATTCGTCAGAGTATCGAAATCGAAATTTTGATATTGACCCGTCACTATTAACTTGGATTAAATATTCTTTGTTGTTTTGTTTACGTGTGAAGTTGTGAACGGGTTGTTCACAATTAAATTAAATTCTGTTTTTCGTTGAAATCGTCGAGTTTGTTGACATAGCGAACATTTCTGTGTAGGGTTGAACATTTACGCCATTTTCTGTTGATATATTGTTTTACGAAATATCGTCTGAGATAAAACAAGTTCGAAGACAAATAGGCACGAAACTGACGATACAGACGCAAGGTAAGCGAATTCGAGATGTTGAACATGTCAGCATTTCCACGAGGGCAATCTAACTGCCCCAAGACTGTTAAGATCTTTGTGCAGTTGGAGAGGGCTTCCTGGAAAGTTTCTATACGTCGGGTCAGTGCGAAGTTTACAGGGTCGCTAACAAGGGTTCATTTTGATGAGGGCAATAGGGAATGGCTCCTGGAAATGACAGGCAGTAATGTGGGCCTAGTACACTACAGTATGTGCCATTGTTTGTTAATTGGTCAGTTATTAAATTTGAACATGGTGATGCTGAAGTTCTGAACCAGTTAAGCAGTCTCCATTGATTTAGCTCCGCTATTAACTAGTGATTTGCAGTATTACTCGTTTTAGGAACCAGGTATCCGGTTGCAATTACCTGGGTACTCGGACTCAGATTTAACGTTAGCCAGTGAAGAAAAAATGACAATGAGGTGACATGTACTAATCTCATTACACAATATTTTTCCACAAAATTACGTTTTTTATATAAAACCTTTATAATGTGTCTGTGATACCAAATATGTATAGTCCGTCAACACAAATGGCTGAAGTTGAATCTTTTTTGTAGTAGTGAATTTCACCACAAAAGCTGCAAGTAGTGTAATTTTCATTGGTTTCAACAGTAATCAGTGCAAAAATGGGTATCAGTTACCCGGATTTGGAACCAGGTGATAAATGTTGGAACCGGGTCCAGGTACTCAGTTCCTGGTACAGATCAGTAAATATTATTAAGGCACTTTGATTGGTTGATAAACTGATTGGTAATTTTAAGATGCCTGATGTGGTAGTTGTTTTAGTGTGCCGGCGGGCGTGCGGCATTCAGTTGGTATCAGTTGTGATACAATGGCAGCTGACAATGTCAGTGAAGACACTCGCAGACTTGGTCTGCTAAGATGTCAGGAGTTTCTTGGTGGTGCTTGGACATTGGCAACTGACAACCAGTTTAACATGGAATATATTCGGTAGGCTCTATATGCTTGCTGGCTAGGTCATGATGACAAAAGGGTCCAAGTAACATTTTTTGACATTGTCACTTTTTTGCTTATTAGGCCACGTGGAATGGTAGTTCCGTAAGGCCTTATGTTTTGCTGCAGTTTTTTAATTTATTTTTTTATTTTTTCAGTGCGAGATCTCTGAGGTCCCTTGGCCGATTTTCACAAAATTTTGCATTGTGCTCGGAAGCATGTTAAATTTTATAACGCTGGTCCAAAAATTTGGCGCCTGCCCCCCCCAAAACAAAAAAATTCTGGGGCGAAAAACATGCTAAATTTGGCCCCAATTTTGGACTCATTTTACTCTGAGTGCGAATATCTTCAGAACGGATAGAGATATCCAAAATCGGAAAGACTGACAGCGTTTCCTCCCTCATTCAACGAAAACGTGAATTTTAGTCCAATCACAGTACTTAAGATCACATTTTTGTATCTTTTGTGAAGAAGCTAAAATGTCACTTGGACCCTTTTGGCACGACACGGCATGATATGTGCATTGTGCATGGTTACTATCATGTTTTTAACCATCAACGTGCTGTCGATTGTGGTCACATAGGTTGTAACTACACAGATAGTTAGCTTAGAATATTCCATTCTTTGAAACCTTTTCATTGCTGAGCTAGTTTAAGGGGAAAATCCCAAATTTTATGTTGAATATTGGTGGGGTATTTACAGAAATCATAGAAGTGGTAGAAAGACTGCAGTACATGTGAAACAGTGACTAAGATTGCGCTGAACATTTGCTTTCAGTTAGTACCAAAAATCAGCAACATTTGCTGACTTGAATGACTGTTATGCACCTTGTTTCAAAGTGTGTAAATTTTTGGTATTTATCAGAAAAATGTGAACAAGCACAGACCTGCACTGTGGTAGAAATTTAGCTTGGGAAGTGGAGAGTCTGGTGTTTGCCAATGCAAGGTGTACAATTTTTACATTGATATTTGCAGCCTTGGGATTCCTGGAGAGAGAGGTGACAGTTTGTTTAATGCTACATTAAAGTTGTCAAGCCGTAGAATTAAAATTGCAAAAATCGAAAAGTATCATCACGAATGATATGCGCTAGCTATTACATTTGTCAGTTGAAGACAGAGCAAGCTAGTGCATACGTTTGTGCTTATACTTTTTGATTTTGCAGTAAGCCAATGCTATCTCTCAACATTGCAAGTATCTGTCGTCGACACTGGGGCTGGCAGTGGTCGTAAGTAAAGATTTTCCTGGTTGATTTTAACAATAGAATCTAACAGTTTTCAATTTAATTTTGATTAAGACTAACCAGTTCATCCAGTAAAACAGTGCTGCTGAGTGCTGATCTCCTTATTTGTAGCCTTTTGCCAAGCACAAGCTAGATAACTTTGATGTGGACAGCGGAACATGGGGTTACTCATTTACTGTATTGTGTCGTAAAATTCATTACAATACAGTAGAATAGCCAAATTTCCAGTGTGCCATTTTCTAAATTGTTTGAGGGCACTCAGTTATTTTCGATGACACTAATAACCAGATTAGTAGTTAAAACTAAAGCTGTCAAGGCGTTAATTTTTTTGACGCATTAACACAGTGCATTAATTTTTTAATGCATTAATTAACGTGTAAATTAACGCACCCAGTCCCGTCGAGATGGAGAGAAGAAGGTAAATTACCCTGGGCCCGAGACGTTTATGGGACCCACCTGTAGAATATAGAAAGTTAGAAAAATGAAAAAAAAGTTTTAAAAACACATATAATTTTTATTTTTTAAACGTATTTAGACTATTTACTATTTAACTATTACAGTATTTTTATTTTGTATATCATCTCTTGTCCATCATAGAGTCCATCATTTTATGATGGACTCTATTGGGTTACGCTTACGTGAATTGCTTGTTTACTGTCTTTTGTCAGTTTTGTGCGTATGTTTGTATGTCTCTCTGTCTGTCTGTTCATTAATTTCTACACGTAGTAATCATGATTCCAATGGTGCAATAAAAAAGCTAATTAAACAAAGAATGCAATTAAAATGTCTGCGACATTGCACTATAGGCCTAGTGCAGCGTTGGTCGCAGTTCGTTGTCTAATAGGCCTATCGGAACACTGAATCGCCGATGGTTTGACGCTGGCCGTCGTTTCAACAACCCGACGCCATATTTCTTGTCGCTGCTGCTTATCTTACACTGACCAGTTGCCTAGGCCAGTGAGTTTTTTTGCAAAAAAAAATCATATAACCGCAGTTTAATGGAACATCCGAACTTTTGCTGCACAGAATCTAGTAACTAAATGAAATAAATTTACGTACGTGCATTAATTTTTTTAACGCGCGTTAATTTTTTTAACGCGCATTAATTTATTAACGCATTAACGCATTAATTAACGCGTCAACTGTGACAGCTCTACTTAACAGCCTTCAAGGTCATCCAAAATCAATGATTTATATGTCATTTGAAAGCCAGTATGCAACTTCCTATTAGTGATCAATAGCAACCTAGGCCCTGTCTTGCACTGTTTAGCCACAATACATCTGTGACAAACGGATGACAAACAGAGAATGACAATCATGATAAAGGGCCAACCTTTAAGCTTACAGCTTAGCAGTCGGCTCCCCAAAAATTCTCATAGCTCTGGCACACATATGCGATGACTCATCCAGCAATCCATTATTTAACACATTTATATAGCACCATATGTCGTTAATGAATCCAAGATGTGCATTATAAACTGTCCCAAAAAAGCATCCCCAACATTTTCGACTGTAACTCAAAAACCAATTACCAGATTTTGATAATTTACGGTACAAATATTCCTAACACAACTTGCTATCAAATGACCATTCAGTTTCCCACCTCAACAAACGTTTGGTTCTGCACTACCTGGGGAAATCACAACCAGCAAAATATAACTTTTTTATCCAATGCGATGTGATTGCTTTATTAACATAAAGCATAAAAAACACATTTTGTTCACATTTCTGACACTTTGGCGAACAATTCATCCAGTTGTCTATTTTCCAACTGCCTACAGTAAAATTGCTTGAAGTGTTCACCCACTATGCGAACACAGGCAAGGAGATGCTTTTTCCATTCACTGACAGCAGTATCGATAATGTTCTGCTCCAGACCAATCCAGGCTGTACCAGTTGCTTCGTGACTTCATAAACATTCTTGAACTTCATTTGGTAGACACACTGCTGCATGACAGTCAAACCTTGTAACAGACTGGCTGTTGGGGCCCACAGATTAAGATAGATGGCATTTATTGTCGTTTTTCATTCATTTTAACACATATTATGCTTGGTCTGCTTTCCCCAGGTAGTACAGAAGCAGACGTTGGGTGAGGTGGGAACTAAAACACTTATTTAATAGCCAGTTGTGTCAAAAATAGGCCCTATCTCACATCGTTATTGAGATACTGCAACTTATTGGTTAAAAATCGTAAAATTTTCCCACCCCACTCTCATTTAGCACTCTCATTTGGGGTGACCCCTTTAGAATTGATGGAAAAGCTTTATGGTTCCTAAAACTAGAGTCTTCCAGGCAGCCGACGGTGAAGATTTAGTGATCCTAGTTTGCACCATTTTTGACTGATCCACCCGTGTGACAGACAGACAGACGGACAGACAAACGGACAGACTGAATTGCAATGGTTAAGACGCACTGAAAGCAGTAGCTGCTTTCATGCGTAAAAATGAGCAGATGCATGTAAATGTGTAATCAAGATAATAAAAGCAATGCTACATATTTACACTTTGAAAAGTAAGAGGTTGACATAGTTGTACTTCTTCGTCAAGAAGTTACCAAGAATACGTGTTGGGTAACCGCATCGGATCTGATATGCAGACAGTGCAAAGTATATACACTTGGTGAAGTACCACAACTGGGCAACTGTGTTCTCAGTGAAACGCCTGCAACAGCACAGCGTAATGCTCAGCTTTAGTGGCTCCCATCTCCCCATATCTGGAGTCATAATTAGATGCAACCCCCCTCCACTTTCAGGCTTAAGATCCCCCCTTTCAGCTCCTTCTCCTCCCTGCCTTTCCCACCATCCACCCCTTTCCCTAACCGTTTTCTCCCTACTCTCCTTCCCATGCTTTATCCCCCTCTCAATCTGCATTTCCTCTTCCCCTTCTTCTTGCCCAGTAAAAAATAGAAAGAAAATTTTGATCTACACCCTCAACAAAATCCTCCCCCTATTTTTCACTCGGTGCAAGCTGCACCCACTAAGTATGGGCATAGAAGCCACTACACAGCTAAAGACGCTCCTACAGATAATTACACACCTCAGCCAAAGCCAATGCATAATCACGACTCAGATACAAATTGTTACTATCACAGTGGCAAATATAGTTTGCTAGTTTATTAAGTAGCAACTACTGCTGTTGTTTTTCATTTAAATTTGTCAAAATTCCATGCTCATTACAAAATAAAACGACTCTGTTGTCTTCCAGGAAACATTAAATTAAAACATGCCAAAAACAGATCTGTGACACATCTAGCAGCGACCACTTACTTGTGAGTGATAGCAGGAAGAGCAAAAAACATCCACGCATGCACAACGAACACAAGGAGAATCTGGAAAATGAACTTGAAGAACACCTGCTTGCGTAGATACAGCGCACGATCGATAATTATCAGAATAAACTGGACAAGCAGCATGCCAAGGAACGGTGCTGGAACCTAGTGTGCACAACACAATGCTTGCTGCAGTCATCAGAACGGCTTACCAAGTTCACTCTATCTTTACGGTACATCATATACATCCCGACAACACACCTCTACTACGTCTTTATTCTAATCCGTATGTGCTATTTTTGGCATAATAAACAATCGATTGACTGAATGACTGCCATAATGATTCCATCAATAATAATCCTCACAAGTTTTGCACTACTGCAACATATCATGACTGGTTGTGAGCAGTGGCTTCTATCCCTATACCTGGTGGGCGCAGCTTGCACCCAGTGAAAAATAAGGAGGGGGAAGTTGTGATAAAGTTGTAGATCAGAACTTCCCCCCCATTTTTCACTGGGCAAACTACAGTCTTAACAAACCCTTTCCCCTAGTTTTTACTTCCCCCTTATTTTCACCGAGCAATCTACACCCTTAACAAAGCTTTCTCCCTAGAGGGGAAAGAAGCCCAAAATGGAAGGGAAAACTTAAGTCAGAAATTGGGGAGACCTCAGCCTGAAACAAGGGGGAGTTGCACCCAATTTCGATTCCAGATTTGGGGAATAGAAGCCACTGGTTGTGGGTAAAGATAAAGAGAAAATGGAAACGTTAAATCCTATTGAAACATCGTGTAAGGCAATTTTATTGTGCACAAGTAAATCGTAAACCATGTATCTTACAATGCCCTATTACACAGTCACATGACAGTCGCTGCTGCAAAAAAAACCAACTTATTATTGCATCACTGTAAATAATTTTGGTTTACAGAATATTTGTAAAATGCTACTGTTGTTGTAAAAAATTAATGACTGACTAACATTTATTCAGTAATCAAAAATGCACATTTTAGCCAAGATGAACTGAAATACACTAAATGACGCATACCACAAGTACAGAATTATCAGTTAAGCAGCAGAGAAATGCAGTACAAAAAAATACACGTATGTGCCTATCTGCAACTGTTTTCATGCTTCACGAGCCAATAGCGGTAAAATAGCCACTTTTTAGGGGGTAGCTGTCTTTGATGCCCGCCTGCGCAAGCCTCCTTGAACAAGGGGGTCAAAACTTGGACTGCTAAAATCTACGTTGAATGCTGAAAATTTCATACGCAGATTGTCTTGGTCTATCTCCAGCTATTTCGTCGCAATTCACTGTTGAAATATGCACTGCAGCCAAAAATTGCAAAAAAATTAACCAAAACCCCTCTTTTGGGGGTTCAACGTTGTTCAAGGTCATCGATGCTGACAAATCTAAAAAGCCCGTCACTAGTGCTTTTTTTATAATTTTGAGCAAGTATGTACCTATCTGCAACCGTTTTCACACTATAAGAGCCAAAAACGGCAAAATAACGTCTTTTTAGAGGGGTACCCCTCTGTGAAACCGTCGTTTGAGAGGAACCCCCTCATCCATGGACATGCAATTTTGTCACGATAAACTAGAGTCCTTGTGGCAGCCCACAGTGAAGATCTCGTGATCCTAGCTTGCGTTGTTTTGACACAATATCACAACAGTGTGACGGACAGATAGACAGACGGACAGATGGACGGACGCCCACATGATGGCTAAGACACACGAAGCATTACATGCTGTTGCACATAAAAAGTGCAGTATTTACCCTGTTTTGCTCAATAACAGATTGTACCACCTCAGCACCTCCAGCAGCCTACAACAGATTAACTCATCAGATGTAAACATGTCGGCCCAGCGCTGACGTACTATGCAACCGTCCATCTAGCAATGCACTATACGGTGCAATCCTGATCCTGACCCCAACCATGTGATTTTGTGAATTGAAAATCAGCACATTGACTGCGCTGGGAAACACAGGGTTTGTACACCTTTTAATTTTTAAGTTAAGAGCTTATATAAGACAGACGAATGAATGAACGAGCAAGATCTGTAATGCCCCTTTATTAAGACAACCACATAAAATACAGCATAAACAGTATGTAAAAATCAACAAAAATTTCATTAGACTATATTTCATACATTTGCTCAGAAGCCTCTTTACACATAAAATTTTGCAAGGGGGGAGGGGCAGGGTTCTCATGAATGTGATCAACTGTGTCGAATTTGAGGAGCCCGTACATTGTGGTCCGACTAGAATAGTTAGAACTGACAATACACTCAACCATAAATAAGATAAACCACAGATAGTGGATTCACCATAAACTTCGAAGCCCAAAAAACGCCACGCCAACTCCGCATATGCACAACGAATATTTAACTTATAAGCATCCTTTATTTGGTTTGCGCAACAAAAAGTCCTAAGGTTACAGCTACGTAATCCAAACGTTCAAGATATGCTGTTTAAAAAATAAAATAGCAAAAACAATCTGGTTTGCTAGCAGACGATAATGACGTTCATGACGTCATTATCGTCTGCCAAGATCATAAAAGCTGCATTTTTGATGGCCTACCAAACAATAACGCATTAGGCATACCTGCTGACGGCACGGCAGATGAAAAATTTGAGCCAATACACTAGTAATTTTGTTCTTCATCCTCCGACTTGGGGATGAAATTAGCGTATTTATAATATACTTATCTATGAACTAACACTACCGCGTTAGGCATCAAAAATGCAGCTATAGGTCGGTGGATCATACCTACTGAAATACGCACGATGAATATTAAATGAAATGGGCTTCAACTGGCTTCAACTCGTTGCATTATGCGAATGGTGAGTAAACAGTCTACTTATTTATTTGGTCTATGCATTCAACTAACACTAAACAGAAATGACCATTTTCTCTACACAGTAAACAGCAGACTCTAGTCAGTCGATTATATGACTCACCAGCAACTGGGCTCTGTGCCATAGTTATTAGTACAACAGACTGTATATTGATAAATCTCGGTTATTCAAAGTACCGTACTAAACTTCACAAGTTCCTACACAATGGACATGCATCTGTATGTAGAAATCTAGAAATCTACTCTGCTGTTCAGTACAGAATTTAATAATTCTCAGTTTTATACAGAATATGCCCAGCCCAGCCACACCTTCATAGCACTGCATAGCAAATGTATGCTACACTATCCAGTATAGACATAAGTTACACAAAGCAACTTACGCTTGGTCCAAACGATTCGTATCCAAAGACAACAATAATAAACGTGACAAGGTCGCATATGAACATGAACGCATAGACGTCGGTAACAGCCGAATATTTTGGATTGGTCATCTGTTCGTAGAATTCATGAAGCAGCTTCAAAACTGACTCGTAACCTCTACATAACACATAACAAAATAACACACGGTAAAAAAAATTTAGACATAAGAATATACACTGTTAATTTGGCTTACACAACAACTTATGATAAGTTTACAGCATGTAAGCGTGGATGCATTCTACACCGTGTCCGGAAAAAAAACATCCCGGACATTTTTGATTGTAACTTGAAAAAAGGACTATCAGATTTTAATAATTTTTGACACCAATATTTCTGGCACAACTGGCGATCGAATGACTGTGCAATTTTCCAGAGTCTATTGTCTGCTTTTGCACTACCTAAAGAAATAAAACCAACAAAATATTGCATTTTATCCCATTTCGCCTGTTCAAGTTTTCCCAGGTAGTGCAAAAGCAAACATTTGGTGAGGTGAGAACTAAAACAATCACTTGATGGCATGTAGTGTCAAAAATGTTTGCATCAAAAATTATTAAAATCTGTCAATTTTTCTTCCAGTTGCAATCGGTAATGTTAGGGATATTTTTGACGCATTTTTGTTCATTTCAACTCATATTTCGTTGGTTCTGTTTTCCCTAAGTAGTGCAGAAGCAGAAATTTGATGGCCACTTGTGCCAGAAATATCCGTACCAAAAATTATTAAAATTGGATATCCCTTCTTTAAGTGACAATCGATAATGTTCGGGATGTTTTTTTTCGGAACACAAACACGAACACTGACATGGATTGTGGAAAATGTGTGCACCCAGACTTAGTTTTTCTTGACACTTAATTAACTGCAAGGTCAAATTATGCTGTACACAATAGCGTAAATTATAATTGCACCTAAACACGCGATACGCAAAAGTTTAAGTAGGATATTACTGCAATGATCAGCACAGTAAAATAAAAGTAATGCTAAATGATATAAATTAGAATAATAACAAATTATTATTATTATTATAATTTCTTTTGCCCTCAATACTCCGTTCCCAAGAGAGCCTAAAAATTAACTATGCAATACAAAAGTGGGTACAATCGTCAGTCTGTGCAGTCAGCGGCCGGCAAACTGTCGTGCAACAAAACAGCATTGAAGTGCTGCACCAAAACAGAAATCCTCTGAAACAAATAACTGGTCTCTCTAGCCTCACCAGTATTAACAGAACTTGCTACCAACAGCTATCCCAGACTTATTATCACTGCCTGACTGTTTCTGTAAAGGTCCTGAAAAGTTAGCAGGGCCAACGGCATTAACTCATCTTAGCACATTCACGACCATTTTGCTATAAAAATTAGCAAACATAAATTCTCATACTGACACTAAACTAAACAACAGACTGCACAACATGCAAGTACCACAGCATCTCAACTTACGAAGTCTTGTCCTTGTGTTTCTTGTCTCCATCAGCGTGCTCTTGATCTGAGTCATCAGCGGCACCAGCATCATCAGTTATCACTTCAATGGTGTCGGCATCGCCAGCACCGGGGAAATCATTGGCCTTGCTTGGATCCCTCTGTACATACAAATACACAGCAGCTATGCAGCCAGCTTGATGATTCAGTGGTTCGGGTATTAGATTGACAGGTCTTAAGTTCGACTCCCGGCCGGTTTGCCATCAAGTAACAACTCAGGGCAAGTTGTTCACATCTATGTGCCTCTGTAGGTGAAAGTGATCTAGTGGTTAGAATACTGGACTCACAACTTTCACATTGCAGTTTGAATCTCAACAAGGGTCATTTTAAAACACATCATAACCTACTGTGTGTTAGGTCAACTTAGGCCTACCCTCAGCAGGATGGGAAATGAGTAGCAGCTTCTGTGCTATATAGATGAAGTACTAGTGTGGCCGACTGGGGTGGTGGTATGTCTGCTGGCAGCACTGCAGGCCCAACTGTCCACTATCACAGGCAATAGGTGCAGTGACATAGCCAGAAATTTCAATTGGGGGGCCTCATCTCCCTTCCCCTCCCCTTTCCTTCCCCCTTTCA
>Ga0209367_1007624_pt1 | contig 14887 bp, 6 predicted proteins | sample WorMetLIZISLAND2_FD_187412 | JGI IMG/M metagenome (GOLD analysis project Ga0209367, IMG submission 187412) | Marine gutless worms symbiont microbial communities from Max Planck institute for Marine Microbiology, Germany - Olavius geniculatus... ... | reverse complement strand
GGTGTTTTATACTCTAACCAATGCTATGCATTGCATTAGACAGACAAAAACATAAACAAAATTTCGGTGATATGTACTGAGTAATAATGACCGGTTGTATCGGTAACATAATGCGCTTACCGTTATGACTACGAAGTGCTATGCTGCGATTCCATATGAAATTTTAACTGTCGGTTTTTGTGCTTGAGTTAAGACAGAGCCGTAAGCTATACTCACGATATTACAGACTGAAGTCGCAGTCACTTGACTAGTCAGAAACAGAACAGGCTTTAACAGCTGACCGGCGTGAAAAATATCACTGATGTGATGGAACGCCGATCTGTCTAATGAAATAAGCCTCGACCTGCTTTCAATTCACTAGATTAATGGCACGGGATTACCTGTACGCGACTTTGCGCTATACACGGACGGCGTTACTCGTCAGCGTAGGCTTAATTCTTCCGCTGAATCTTGGGGCGTAAATTAAGTTTCAGCCGACCGCCAGCAAGTCACTGACTTGACATTAATAATCCTCCTCGTGTGCAAGACATAGGTAAATAAACGGACGGACGAAGGGACGAACCACACAGAGTCAAAAACCGCACGCAGCGCATGTGAGCAAACAAGATTTTAAAAACCCAGACAGAAAAGAAATATTCAGTTACAATACATACTGCGTCAACGTGTTTTGCTGTAGATATAGCATTTTTACTGAATAAGTGGCTAAAGCGTAATTAATTCGTAACTTCTGCCATGACTGTTTACGGAAAGGCAAAGTTAACTTCAAAAACTTTAGAAAAAAAATATAATATAAATTACGAGTGGGAATTAAACTAGTGAATTGTGACGCGCTGAACCACTACACTAGTAGACTGCGGGCTACAGCAGGAAGGGATGTCGGTTATATGCGAACTATGTGATCGCATATTTTGCAAAATCCCGCATATCGCATATTTTACCGCAGATAATGGCATTTTCAGAATCGAATATGTGGAAATATGTCGCACATGCGAACATTTGCATATACTGTATGCCGCATATTATGCATCAAAAAGCGCCGCATATTTTAAGAAAAACCGCCACTATAAACGAGCATTCAGGGTCTGGTGAGCAGATAGACACTGTCGTCGCAGACGAGTAGCGATGGCAGCGCCGTGCACAAGCGTCGTCACATCTGCGCCGACACCGGAGCTCTCTTGTTCACTCGCATACAATACAGACGCCAACTTGCCCAGTACGGCGCCGTATGAGACCGTCCGGAAGGGTGACTAAATGGACATGACTGACCAGTAACTGACCGTGTAGCGACTGGCCATCCATCTATCACTCGACGTTCACTCGCAGATCGATCGCTCGTGTCGGTTCGACGTCAGGCGCCCAGCTCACCCGCAATCACGCCAGCATCTGCATTAACTAATGTAATCAGTCACTTCAGTCGCTCGCTCGCCTAAAGCGGGCGGGTCGGCAGACTTTTACCGTTACAAATAATCCACGGGAGACTTACGCGGGCAGGTAGGACGGCTCTGTGCATGACGGGATAGGACAGTGTTACCAATCTGACAAAGACCGAGCGTCCATCGTCCGTCCGGACGCCAGCTGTTAGTCAGTCCAGTACGTACTGTACATATTTACCGGCAGTTTAGTCACGACATTAGCCACACATCCGCCGCCCGTCGACATTTATCCCACTCACTCACCGTGTCATTGAGTGATTAGCTGTTAAAGTGGCTTCCGTGAATATCGTGCATGCTTTGTTCTTCCACAACTAACGAATGACACACCACTGCTGCACGACGTTCCCTATACGTCCAGCCGCCTACGCAGTCAACTGCATTCTCTGAGTTACACGAATAAATTTTAAACCTCCAGTTAAAGCCTTGTTATGCGGTTATAAATTGATTTCTGTAAACCACATTTGAATGCTTCACACGTTGTCCAACAATGAAATTCGCCGATAAAAGATCGTCAGTTTAGTTCATAATTATTGATTCTGCGTGGATCACAATAAGACGCAAATTTTGAGTGACTGAGCAAACAACTCAGTTTGTTTTACTGCAGCACTGCACAAACGACCCTCCCCCCGACGATAAAACAACTCCGCAAGTTTCTTGCGTCACGCCTGCTCTATAATAAGCAATAAACGGAGTCGACGACAACCGCCTCTAGTTCTTTTAGTTTGCTGTACACATGCGAGCAGTCTTAAACCAAAATTCCATTATGCCGACTTTCACACAAGTCGCGGTCATGAACCACCAAAGTCGGGGATGCAAACCATGCAACGCGGAAAGTTTCGAGCTTTCAAGCTATGTCGAGATGTCGAGATGTCGATATGGTTGCGACAAAGTCGATGACAAGTTCGCTACAAACCCGTTTGTTTCGTTCTAATAGAACGTAGTCCGTGACGAGACACGGGAAAAGTCAGCGACAGGGACTTTATCGCAAAATCAGCGTAATGGAATTTGAGTTTTAGTGAGAGGGGTACGCGGTCGCACGGGTTAACGACAGCCCACACAGACGGCGAACATCGCAGACAATGAAGACAACATCATGACAACATCAGCATGGATGGGACTGACACATCCACTTCGCTTCAGTGAGCAGACGCATCTCAGCTGCTGCTGCTGCTGCCGACGCTGACAACGTAATAACTCGACGTCATCAATGACGTCACTACAATATATAGGCCTATACATGATAGACAGCCTGGTGTCAACGTCGTCGAGCAATCAACACGCTGACTGTTAACCCTTTCAACACAACCGATATATTATGGTGACATTTATGTAACAAACGAACACGCCGAACAAGTCCTACATAAATCAGCTACAACCCGCCTAGCCAAAATAGGCACACCCATTTTATTTAATTACTCTAGCACAGGAAACGTTTACACCAATTTTCGGTTTTATACGTCTTTTCCAGTTAGGAGGCCGCAGGGGACAGATAGATGGACGAGCAGACCTGAATACCGCTGAATATCAGTATTTTTTCATATTCGTCAAATGTTTCTTTTCGCAAGCAAATCAACATATAAAATAGATTACTATTTCATCAGTAAAACTTTATTTTTTTTTGTATATAAGTAGTTCAGATACTGTCATTTTATATCAGCCGCAAAAACGTTAACTTAACACGCGTCTTTCGTATAAGGTAATAGTTGTAAACGTTCATAGACGTATATTACAACTATGCAGTATGCATGGATGCAACATATAGTTCGCAACACCGACGAGTCTACAAGCAGAAGCCTATAGACCACACTAATCACATGCACATTCACACGAAGTCCACCGGATGTACAGATCTTTACGTGACTGTGCCACATCGTTCGTTATTCATTCACGAGCATCTTTTCAGCCACATCTTTACTATCAACGTTACCACGAGGCTGTCAATGGATTGGAGATACGTGATTCCAGCTAAACAATCATTCAACTATAATGCACTGTGCGTAAATCTCCGAGATAGTCAGTGCAGTCTGCTCGAACTGTGCAAAAGCATGCTTTGCACATTCAGAAGTACGGCTACGATCGAATTACAGAACGCCAAGAAAAAGATATGTCTATTCTCGAAACACAATGCATTGATGTCAATGTAAAAGTTTCTTATCCAATTGGCCAGCACTTAAGGCACCCAATCTCCAGAGGGCCTCCGAGCGACTTATCTGAAATTTATAACTACGGCAAAAAACATAACGGTGCGAATTCTAGTGATGGGACTGACTATCAAATTAATAGTGAGTTTTTCACATAATACATTCCAAACCGAAAAAAAGTGATAGGAGCGATAATGCCGGTAACCGCGTCATGAATTTACTTAATTGCTTTTTTCAAGAGCCCCGAATCGTTCTGCGAAGTGCGACGCCACTGCAAAAAAGACAGGGAAAATGCCCCGATATTCCAAATAATTTGTTGCTCACAACGCTCCCTCAAACACTTAATCGACTGGGAACCTTATCCCCTCCCTTTCGATGCCTTTGGCGTCTCGAAAAAAGGCGTCAGTCTACATTGTACAAAGGGTTAATGCATTTGCGCTCGTCGCGCGGTGCAAATCGAATTTTCGACTTGAAGGCCACGATTGCCAGCGGCAACATCAGCAGCAGCCGCAGCAGCAGCCGCAATGGGATGGCGATAAGCACTGTGCAGTCAACGCATTAGCAGCATTTTAACCCACAGGCAATCAATCAATCAATCACCCCCAGTCCTCACTCAACATTCTAGCAGCCGCTGCCTCCCACTGACATTGCTCTGGAACTATCTAAAGCTTTGAAAACCCGGTGCCGACATATTGTGCAGTATTGCGGACGTCCACCTATCTATGTACACTGTATTGCACAACCCTTTGACTTTTTAAACTGAAAACTGGTGCATCGATTACTCTTGCCGTGAGAATTTATTGTTCTCTGTGTATTTCCTACTTAGCTCAGATGGGCAGCAGTAAGTGCTCTTTATTGGGCCTTGCTGTCCATTATTTGTTGCGTGGTAGTTGTTTTTTGCCAGTGTTCTCTGATTGTCATGCTTTGTTGTCATTGCTTCAGTAGAAATAAATAAATAAATATAATAATGTTCATACCAACTATGGCTTTTTCAGGCCCTCTTGTTTTCGACTTCAAAGGAAGTACGGGAACGGAGACGGACGGACGGACAAACCCGATAATGCCACTATGCCAGCCTTTAAGAATGACCGCATAATATTTAGCACTCAAAGTTACGCATGCAACGAAGCACACGCAGCACGGACAGCAGGAGTAAGTACAGCAGCTGAACTACTGAGCTGGGTCGGCGGCTTCAGCGAACGTACTACGTAATCATGGGGATTTGCAGTGACGTCACAATGACGTCATCGACAACTTATCATCGCCTCCGTCGTTTTATGTGCGCCGGCCGACGCATGTGCAGCACCAGCAGCAGCAGCACCACTGCAGACTAACCTATTATATATACCAACCTCCCATTCCTCCTTCCGTCCTGCACTCGTACTCGTGTCTGTGCGAACGCAGCCTTATAGTCTAAGTCGTGATATAGGAACTCAACGAGTCCGACTCCGGTTATTAGGCCTACTGCATCACAAGTTACTTATTATACCAACCTCAGTGCCACCGGCACGGGACCAGTGGGATCACGAAAAGTCTGTTTATTTGAGTAGGTCGGTCGTCGGTCTTGGCAGAAGACTCACGTGCACATACAAGACGCTGGCAGTAAGAAGGACGGACGCGGCATAAGCGGGCAGTAATTGCTGAACAGAAACCCCCTTCCCCACGAAGTCCCCTATGACAAAACCTTTTCAATGATAAGATGACGAACAGAGAACCAATCAACATTAATGAACAATTTTACTAAAAAGCGCACCTGCTTTCAATTTCACTAAACGCCAGTGACATTGTGGCAACTGCCCCCTCTTCTCCTTAATTTTAGCCTGCCCAAAATTTTCTTTTTAAAAATTTTCTTTTTTTTCAAAAAATACAAATATACAGAATTTATGGCTGAAATCATTTAATTTTAAAAAATAGAAGCCAAATTGAAATTGTGATCACTCACGTTTTCTCTGCGGAAATTTGCAGCGTTGTCTGTCGGCAAATCGTAACTCCCAAGCCTTTTAACTAACTTTTAATCTTACAGTAATGAGTAAACTTTGACAAAATAATTATCCAGAGCTGAGATACAACGGCATTTACGAAGTACATCAATAAAGACAACTGTTTAGAAAAACGCGTATATCAGCGTTGTTCAACACAATGCAAAAATATCGGCAAAATCTGCTACAATTTCAGAAATATACAGATCATAAGCTTTTGTTGTGCTGCAAAAATTTCTTCTATCTTCATTTATCTCCACTGACTAAAAGACAATGTTGGATGAGTTGCTGATACGGAGAATGAAAAGAATACACTACAGTAAGATACGGGTAGATATGAAAAAGGGTTAGAGAAGGGGACTTTGTCGCTGAAGGGAGATTTGTCTATGTCCGGGGAGTCACTGCTATAGCAATATGCGGTAGCACGGCAAAGGGGAGGAGAAAAAGAAAATCCATAGTGACGTCACGTGGTCATCATTGCTGCCTGGCATTGCCGTCCACGGCTTGCAATGAACGGACCTCACACAGCGCAGATCACACAATATTATGCAAATACAACCCGCACACCGAGAAAAACAGCACGGGTGCAGTAATGGCAGATGCAGAAGGGAAGCGTCCATTTGACGAAAATCCATGTGGAAACAAAACTCATCTACCAGCTTTAATGAGAGGCCTATAAATTCGTTCTAAGTTTTTCTTTTCAAAACGTGCAAAAATTCAAGTGCCGTAAGTCATTCAGTTCTGGACGCTTCCTCCTTAGTTCTTTTATGACCACATCCCAGACAAAGAAAGAGGCAGAGAAACGGACAGATACAACGAGACGGACAGACACACAGGCAGACAGAGAGACGATGACAAAGCCTGCTACACGTCGTTGTTGACCGGTGTCACACACATACAGCACATTCTGCAAAGAAACATTTCCGTGCGTCGTCGGGAGGGGGTTAGCTCAACGGCCAGTTATTAACTTCATGATATCTGTTAGCTGGACATGGCTACTGCCATATATCGCACGATACCCATCCTCGGGCGATCGTACAGGTGCCATGCAATAACATACAACTGTAAAAAGACGATTTGTTTTACTGCAGAATGTGCGAACCCCTGCGATACAATATTGCAACTTTTCTGCCTGCAAGTTTGTAGTGCCACGTTTTGCTACGTGAGGACGTCAAAGAGGAGTATCCCCTAAGAAGCTGTTATTTTACCGCCATCGACTCATCTAGCGTGAGAACGGTTGCAGATAGGCACAGACTTGACGAGCTTTACGGAGGTACCAAGATCGATGTCCTTGAACGACTTTAAAACCCCAAATAGAAGATTTTAGTGTTTTTTTTGCAATTTTAGGCCGTGACGCACATTTGAAGAGTGAATTACGCCGAAATAACTGGAAATAGATTAAAACAGCCTACCCGTAAATTTTAGCAGTTCAAATTCGACCCCTTAGTCCTTTGAACGAGGGCGTCGAATTTGGGTAATCCTTTAAAATGCGCGATTTCTGCTACTATATTCACTAATTTAGCGTGAAAACGGTAGCAGATAGACACCGACTTGCTACATATTGTAATAAACACTGCCGACAAGCTGTATCAACATTGATACCCTTGAACGACTGTGAAATCTAAAAAGTGGGTTTTAGTGATGTTTTCGCGATTTTAGGCTGCGACGCATATTTCAACGGTAAATTGCACAAAAAATACTGGAGACAAACCTGGATAACTTGAGCATAATTTTTGTAGCATACACAAGGTAGATTTTAACCGTCTGAGTTTCGACTTCCTAGGTTCAAGCAGTCCTCCGTACGCGGGCATCAAATTTCGGTACCCCCTTAAAATCGCACTATTATTTTATAGCACGTTGTATGCTGCTTCCCCAGCGACGCTGTCGCACGTCACGTGACCATTGCTCAAATTATATACTTATTCATGTGCTTATAGTACAGTACTGTCAATTATTATAGAGATTAATTAATACCGCTCTAAGGCAACTGGCCTAAGCATGCCACATTCAGGCATCCGGTTGTCGTCGATTATATTAAGTATTAAGTTAAGCCTATACATTTCATAATTTAAAGCCCTCACGTACAGACATGTTGGTAATTATTATCCTCTCATAACACACAAACAGGACGAATCCCTTACAACGCAGCGCTTATTTTATGAAGCACGAAATCTCATTACCTGATAACTAATGAGGTTTTGGTAATAAACCCAGAAGTTAATTTGTGCACGTCTACTGCCCGGTACGCCGTACTAGCACAGACACGCTGTACCGGCAGTTCTTGCAATCATAATGGCGCTGTGAAACGCTGTAGGGAAAGTACGATGAAAATCAATATATCAACAAGAAGCCCAGCTGTCGCTAAAATAGTCGACCGTACTGATTGTCAGTAACCTTCAAGGTCATCTAAGGTCGATGATCTTCATGTCATTTGAAAGCCAACATACGTCTTTCTATCAATGATCATTAGCAACCTAAGCCCTATCTGGTACCGTTTAGCCACAATAGCGCGTAACGGCCTTCAAGGCCATCCAAGGTAAATGATTTCGATCTAATCTGACAGAGCGTATGCTATTTCCTATTAGTGATTAATAATAACCTAAGCCGTATCTCTCACCGTTTCTGAGATATGGCCACTTTTCCGTTGAAAAACGCACATTTTTCTTACCCTTCCCCCTTTTATTCAACCCCCACTTTAAAAATATTTCCCTTGGAGCTAGTAGAAGGCTGAAATTTTGCATGCTCGAGTTTAAACACATATCTAATTTATCTGTAAAACGTTTTCCCTTACGCACTACCCTTTAGCCACAGTACATTCGTTACAGACAGACAGACGGACGGACAGACGACAACCATGACAATAGCTCGACCGTTACTTAAGTACGGTCGGCTAAAAACTAGTTTCTACGCAACAGAATGCGTTAAGTACAAAATGCACCAAACTCGTTTTTGCCGCCCCGGATCTCGTCGGGGAGTTTAGCCTATATACGACGCTTCGCAGCTAGTCAGCTGAGGATGGGGTATTTCTTTCCCCTCGACGCTTTGGCGCTTCGATCGGCAGTACCGCTGGTTCTCTCTCTACAAATTAAGCACTGAATAAACTGCATAAGTGTTCTTGGAAATGCTTTGAAATGGTATCACATAAATATGAAGAGCCGTAACGCGGACAGGACGGCCGCGTATACAAGTCCACAGGAAATAATATACGTGGTAAATGAAGTAGATGACGCCAGCGGCAAGGCAATCTGCTGAGTCAAAGCGGAGTGTAATAACACCACAGGTGCGTGCGTGTTAGCCGCAACAATTCCTGATCACGAACGACAGATTAACAGCCACAGCAGCAGCAGCACATTGTGACTACGGCACAAACGCACGGCACTCACTTCATGGCATCGTCGCCCCTCACGGATAAAAGCTCGGCGGAGGTCGACACTCGACGCCGCACATGGCGTTTGATTTTCACTTTACGACCGCACGGTGAGAGAACTTTTACATATCAGCGTTTGCTTCGATCTTGACGCAAATTGTCACACTGCACTTACAGACTGGACTGCAAAAAGTGCAATCGTGTGTTTGTGCATTGTCCAAGTGTCAGAAAGTCCACAATTTCAGCCTTAAAATGTGTCACAAATCGTTTGGCAGTCGGGGCCAGGGAAGCCCACAGCAATTCCTAGACTACGCAAGACAAGAAGGTAAGGGTAAAGAAAAGAGAACGAAAGAAAAATGGTGGAAAATAGAAAAAGGTAAGAAATGAAGGGAAAATGCCTTTAGAGTGGTTTTATAAAAGTGGGTGCTTACTGACGACGATGGAATTAGTTCCACTAGGCAGGGCGGCTTGTGTCACCCTATTTGACTGACTGCACGGTCCAACTAATCACCATGAACTGCGCAGCCGCCGCACGCTTCCATGAATTACCACACTCAGTTAACCGCACTGGAACACTATATCCTGCATGCCCTCCCTCGCAATGTTCTACCCTCGCCATCGCTGATATAAAACGTCGCACCGGCCGGCTGCATTTTTATAGGCCTACATGTAATCAACATCACGCTAATGTGGTACGCACATTCGTAATTTTAATACTACAATAATACTGTAATTAAACAACTGTCGACTGCGTTTAATTTTGTTGTCTAGAAGAACGCTTGCAATACAACATTAAGTTTTCTGCCAGTTTAGGCCTATATAGCAATGTTCGGCTTTGTTAAAAATACACTCAGTTTCACTGTCGAGCGAATGAAATCGTACGGTGACTGTCTCCAGTTATTTTATTGCAACTGTAATGCATATGTGCAAACCCCGCATTTTACTGGCGCAATTTGCTCACAACGTCCACAACCACTCAGCTCTACCACGAAACTCTTCCACAATGTCTTGCACTCATTGTCAGACTGTTTCTGCTTTAGTCTGCCTATCCTTAAAGTTGTTAATCGTTAACGCTCATTGTACGTTGAAAACTGCTTCTTGTTGTCTGTTTCTCGCTATTGTGCTGTCGAAATATCTAAAAAAAATAATTTTAGTACATTATATGTACGAGGGGCAATCAAAAAGTTTTGAGCCCGAACATACTAGACTACAATTTTTCCACATTTTATATATCAGTAAAACGTGCATTCTTTACAGACTCCTACGAGTCTGTTGCGGATATGACGTCATTGTAATTTATGACATCACAGAGCATTAATGGTAAACAATCTGAAGCATAAACGAAAAGGTCTCGAGTCATTTATCATCTTGGATAGTGGACACCACAGTGATCATATTTTAGATTTCAAAACAGAAAATAGTCACTGAGGGCCGGTCGTTACTTTTTGCAGAATGATCTTGGTGTACGAAAATACAGTCATGAACAGCCGGCTGGGTAATAGTAGACGTAGCACTGGACCGTAGTGCCAAATTTGGCGGAAGGTTCTCGGGGCTTGTTTTTAGCCCCCTGCCCAACAAGGGCCCCATAATACAGGTTAGAAATTTTGATTAGTCCTTCATCAACATAACTGATATAATTAACAGTTAATTTTTTATTAAAACTTTTTTGATACCTCAGATTCGGCCACTGGCTGACATTGTGCACTTTAAATATTCACATACTTACTTACTTACTTACTTAACATCGCAATTGGCTGAAATGCTCTTATTTGCGGATACCGCAGACTAGGCTGTCGTATATTCACACATGCAAATGAGAAAAACATAAACGTATTTGTCAAGGCTTTCACAAAATCGGATGCCACGAGCCTACGAAGCCCCACTTTGGTAAATCCATCTACAGACTTTAAAAGTTTCATGCAACTGCTAGCCTGATTCAAATGCTGCTTGCGTCAGCGTGCCAAATCATTTCAACTTAATGCTTTGAGGTCATACATTACAATGACGTCACTTCCGCAAACTGCTCACACGAATACGCAAGGCAGGTATTTTTACTGATGCTCGTCGACAATAAAAAGTTTTAGTCTGATATATTGAGGCTGAAAAATTTGACCGCTACTCATATTTGCATAAAGTCGTTATTCACTCAAATGCTCCTATTTGCGGTTAACACAAATTTTGTCTATCGCATATTCTCACACGCAAATAAAAAAAAATCAGAAACATATTTGTTAGCGAATTCACAAAATCAAATGCGCCGGGGCTCCGCTTTGGTAAATCCAACTACAGAGCAGAAAATTGTTATGCAACAGTGAGCCTGATTTTCCACTTTTTGCGCCAGCAGTCCAAATCGTTTTGCTTTAATACTCTATGACGTCATAAATTATAATGAGGTCACATCCTCAACAGGCCCACACGAGTACACAAAAAAGGTGTGTTTTATTGATGCATAGACAATAACAAAAATTTTAGTCTAATATATCGAGTCTCAAAACTTTTTGACCGCCCCTCGTATAATACAGATAGGACTTTATACTTCGCATAATAAGCAGCGGTATATGGCAGAAATAATAGCAGTGTGATAAGGACTTAGTTGTGTCGGACACACGCACAGAGACTGCATGGCATTAAAATGCACATCAATATTTTATCACTGGTCATTCCTGTGGGAAAGGTTCACTTCTAAGCATCCGCCACAACACTAGACCACACACACTGTGGTGTTGTGACATCATGGCACCTAGCAACAAACGTCTCTCTGTTGCACACACATTAAATGCAACAGTCATGCATATAACCATATTTTTATTCATTAATCTAAAGGTCTCCTGCAAATCGTTGGCTTCTTCACTAAGGGAGTGATAACACGTGAAAATGACACAAAATTAAAACTCGCACGCAACTTTGCTTTGAACAGTTGTTTGACATTTGATCATGCCTACAACAGTACAACTGCCAAAAACTATTCGAAACAAAATCGCACAGAGGTTTCAGTTTACTTCTAGTTTTAGTTTTACACGTAAACGCTCCCTATCAAAGTCAGGCGTCCTCTCGTGCCTGCCTAATAAACAATCTTTACAGTATAACGTGTGTAGCCTGTTGCTCCCCTTCCCACATTTAGACTCTGAAGTAAACGACCACTCACTATGACATGTGCCTTTTGGTTCTAAGTTAACGATGACACCAATTTCTGTTTGTAGAAATTAAAAATCAGCGGTTGACGAAGTAAGAGGAGGAACCGTTTGTTATCACTTGGTGGTGCATATTCTATTAGGCCTATTATGTATCTGACCACCATTATGACCTGCACGAGGACACTGATTTTCTTACGCGCATATGACGGGACTGTGGCCAACAGATGAAGTAATGACAGTCAGTAGGCTTACACAGGCAGGTGTGGGCCGGAGCTGCAATAGCGAGATCGCACTGCGGTTTTCAGACGAATCGCACGATTTGTCCGCTTGCAGTGTATCGCTGCGACGTGACGACAACGCTAAGAAACCGACGACGACCGAATGCATCAATTATTGCAACGTGAGACGACCGACGACCCAGACTGACCACTGACCACAATCCGATGCTATATACAGCAACGGAAGCAAGCAGCTATACAGTCAAGCAGGTCGCCGACCGATCCCAGCAAATCAGGCAATCAGCGACGACGAAGACTTGGCGGCCACGGCACTTCACAGCCTCCGCAGTCAATAGCCGCCCGACTGACTGACCGACCGCCGGGCGTTCATCCCTCCGTCCCAGTATGCCCCACAAGATCTCCCCCTCCCGCTACGACAAACCCCCGCCTATTACAAAACTCTACTCAGAGCCGGATCATCCATGAGGCTAATGAGACTGAAGCCTAAGGGCCCGGGCCCCAATAGGGACCGGATCGCGGGCCCGAAATCTTTAAAAAGAAAATTTGCGGCCTTCTAGACCAAAAACTTTTGCCAGGCGGCAAGTCAACATATTGCAAATATATATGTACGAAAGGCCCGCAGTCGCTTTCAAGCTTCAGGGCCCGGAAAGATCATGATCCGGTACTGACCCTATTCATTGATGAAACGTGCTTTGAGAAACTGGTTAGATCAGTACATATCGTACGACGAATATTTTACATGAAATCCATAGCCATACCGCCCCTCAGTTTGACGTTTCTTGAGACGGCGAACTGTGTACCAAAATGTGTAAATCGGCAGCAATGCCATGCTTTATCACAGTAACAAGTAGCCGATACATTAAAGGGGCCAAATTAAACCGTCTGAAGTTAAGTTGAAAGCACACACTGGAATCTCTGCTGCACGTCAAAGTTGGATAAACTGGCTGGAAACACAACATACTTTTAAGACTTTCACGTGGATTTCACGTTTTCACCCAAAAGTGTGCCACCGTGTGGAAAAAGCTTGTCCGCGTCACAGAGTGACGCTCAAGATGAGTCCACAGGAACCAAATGAAAATGATCAACAGATGAACCAGAAATCACACGCGGAAAAGCGCCAGGAGCACAAGAATGGGGTTCTGTCTTAGGGGATTGTAGCGTAGGGGGTTTTGCCACATCGCAGTTTTGTTGCAGTGTGGTTTCTTGCGGAGGACGTTTTGTCGCAGGCAATTCTATCCGTCGTGAGAGAATTTGTCTGCACGGAGACCGTGCGATGCATCAAGCATCACGCGGTCACACCTGCTCTGACGTCCGACCCCTCACGCACCGCACCCTGCGCTGATTAGTCATTCTCCATGTTGTTCCGCCGCTGCCGCAGAGGTCGCCGCCGATGATACACGAAGCGGCCGCCAACGCGGCGAGATGACGGCGACAAGCGATCGATACAGAAGAAGAAAATATCGGCGGGCGCGGGACGACGACTGAGACAGCAGCAAAGCACCGTGCTCCGGCCGAATGACCGTCAGAGGCAAACATTGTAATGCTTAGACCCAAACTCCATTTGCTTCCATTCGTTGCAAACATGCTGTACAACAAGTCAACAACTCAGTCTTCTATACCTCCAGAGTAAGAAAATCGAGCACCGGCCTATCTGGATGGTGGTAAGGCGGGGCGCGTTCACCTGTGTCCGGTAGCAGCTAACAACGTGTAATACTATATGGCAAGTGACTCTCCGTAGCTCTGTAATAAGTTTCCTATCAAAAGCTATACAGCAACACCTTTCACAACAAATCGAAACAGTGGAGTTTGAGCGTTGAATGGCAAGCGAGGGTCGGTCGTATCGCGGGAACATGTCAACGGTGCGGTGTGTCGTCGTCACTCGTCCCGTGAGGCGCACCAACGACTGAGTCTGCGACTGCTTGTTAGCTTGCTTGCTGATGCTATCAACCGCTCCTGTATACTAGCAACAACCAGCGCATAGGCGACAACTTTTGTAAACGAGCTATACTCTCCGTCCTCTTCTTACCCTCCATATCATCCCTTTCTTTCTTTTTTCCCAACTGACCCGTCTTAAACTTCCTTTCTTTTATTCTTCCCCTTGGATTTTGCGGTCTGAACAACGTTCCCCAGCAGGTCCAACAGAAGCCCGACCGTCCACGCCCATCCAATAGTGTCCAATGCTTTTTGAGCTAAAATGGCATGAGATCTCTCGTCACAATTATGTCGAACGGGTATTTCGTAATGTGGTCTTCACACAAAGTGGGCGCCTATGGACAAGAGTCCTTGAGATAAACTAACTGGTATGTGTTCAGTATGGCTGCAGGCCTACATAGAGACTGCCACTATCTCTGACAGACTGACTGAGCACAGAACAAAACCCCCAGAAAAAAAACCATCAAAAACAACTTCTGACAAAACGCCCGCTAATACCCAATTTACACGATGAGTGCACGACGCGCGCTCGTCAAGTCAGCTCGTTGAGCCAGCTTCATCATGTAAACGACATATAAAACCCCGCTACGTCAAAACACACTTTCTATCCAAACATTTTACCGGTGGATGTTTCATCTCGCGAAAGGGGATCGGTTGTCTTT
>Ga0209367_1007623_pt1 | contig 14888 bp, 10 predicted proteins | sample WorMetLIZISLAND2_FD_187412 | JGI IMG/M metagenome (GOLD analysis project Ga0209367, IMG submission 187412) | Marine gutless worms symbiont microbial communities from Max Planck institute for Marine Microbiology, Germany - Olavius geniculatus... ... | reverse complement strand
AGGTTAGATAAAATGAAAAGCAATAAGCATACACTTCATTAGTAGCAAAGCCATTTAGCAGTGTGAATTAGGGGGGGGGACTCTGCTTTCTTAGTACACTTAGTAGACTCTTAGTACACTCAGAGTAGACTTGTTCCAAACAACACGTGTTGTTTGGAACAAGTCTACTCTGAGTGTACTAAGAGTCACATAGTCACTATTCAGCAACAGTGGAGAGACGCTTTCGGTACGGATTGGTCTTGACCAGTTTGCGACAGAATACTGTCGAAGGTCAGAGCATCCGCTTTAAAACGAATCCTGACGAGTTTACTTTGCTTTTTATTTACCATTGTCTGTTTAAATTTCCATAGCTTATTGGATGTTTTGCACTTAGCCTACTTTTGTTTTATGCAATAATAAGACTCACTTGGCCTACTTGCTCCAAGGGGATAACTTGTATGTAAGTATGTGCATATTTAAAGTGCACAATGTCAGCCAGTGGCCGAATCTGTCTGCATGTTTTTACCTAACACAATACTGTGTGCATGCGTGCGAGTTTTAGCTTGGTCTACGTTTAGCTTCAGTTTTTAGCCGACCGTACTTAAGTAACGGTAGAGCTATTGGTACGGTTGTCGTCCGTCGTCCGTAACGGATGTATTGTGGCTAAGCGTTAGGTTGTAGAAGAAAACTTTTTACACGAATAATTGGCCATGTGTCTTGAACTCGGGCCTAAAAAATTTCAGCGACGTAGTGCAAGGGGAATATTTTCAAATTCGGGGTTGAATGGCGTGGGGGTAAAAACATGTGCGTTTTTCAACGGAGAACTGGCCATATCTGGGAAACGGTGAGATACGACCAAGGCTACTAATAATCCAAGTAATAGGAAGTGCCATCCGCGGCCTTGTCAGATGAAATAAAAATCATTAACCTTAAATGACTTAAAGGTCACTGACAACCAGTACGGTCGACTATCCTAGCGACAGCTAGGCTTCTTGTACTGGTTTTGTTTCACACATAAGTCGTAGGCCTAGGCTTATCGACGTGCGAGTCCAGTACGTGTTTCGCGTGTGCCGCCTGCACCGCTTCTGCTGGAAGCTGCTGCTGCAGCACTTGCTGTGTCGCCAGTTGAGTGCGGTGGTTTGCGGCAGACAATCAGACGCGCCAGCTGACTTTTGACGCCCTCATGCTTCAGCGCATAAATGAACGGATTTAGGCAGACGTTGAGATAGACCAGGAACACCGTTGGGTAGTAGCCGACCACCAGATTGGTGCTTTGCACTGAGTAGAAGAGGACCAAGAAGAAAGCGTTGTTTGGCAGCCAGCAGACGATAAACGCAACGCTTACGATGAGCATGGTTTTGACGATGTTCCATTTGACGCGTTTAGACTGAGCTTGTGATGATGCATTTACCTTTCAGTAAGTTCGCTTCTGCTCATTAATTACACACCAGAAACGTTCTTCTAGCAATTTTTCTTACCGAGAGTGCCACGTAGAACCTACTATGTCCACTACGGCTCGATCTTCTTACTGTAAAACACTATCTAAAAGAGGTTCATCGTTGCTGCAGTTAAAAAAAACATGTGAAACGCTGGCTGACGGATGCAGCGAAATGACACGTGATAGACTGGGCTTGTGATGCACTCGTCTGCGCTGAAGTTCCTGTCACACTGTGACCGGCCATGACTCGCATTTGCCGCATCATCACGACCACTATGCGTCCGTAGCAATAGACAAAAACAATCAGAGGCACGAAGAAGAAAATGGCCAGATTGCAGCCTCCCAATATCCATTCCGATCCTGGCGACTCAAAATACGAAAGGCAAACGCCGTCTTCCACTCGTATGTTAAGGATAGCGGGTGGAACAACTGACGCAATTCCACCGACCCAGGCGAAAGCCATCGCCGCCTGTATCATCCAGCGTTTCAGACGTTTCTTACTCCAGAACGGATGAACCACTTTCAGATAGCGTTCAGTAGTAAGAGCAACCAGATTAATGATGGATCCATAGAGGGCGCAGTACGTGGCATTTTCTTTGAGAAAAACTGCACAGAGAAAATAGCCGAACGCTCTTCGTGTTATGTGAGGATTGCTGATCTGGACAGAAACGCTTATTACAAGGAAACAGCAACACAACAGATCCAAAACGTTTTGGTTAATAATCAGCAAGTTGACGGCACGTTTCTTTGCATCACGTGCGTGGTGAACAACCAGTGCGTAAAGTACCAGCGCGTTGGCGGCCGTTCCAAAGATTCCAGTGGCAAGAACTGCGTACTTAAAGTAGAATTCCACGGTAATGGCAAGCTGCCATGCTGGGTCAAAGAATGCTTCTGGGAGGCTTACAGCTCTGCTGGTGTTGTTGATTGGCTGATTTGCGGTTGAGTTGCCCTCCGTCATAGTAGATAATTCTTTTTGACAGCACTTCACACAAAGCACAGAATTTTAATTGCAAAAACTAGTAACTGGCCTACATTAAATTTTAGAAGTCAAAACAACTCAGTCTTTTTTCTACGCTTATGCAATGTGGTTAGTGGCCGATTTGCGTTATAAATAATTAGTAGTAAATATATTTAAGTTTGCTGTGATAATATGTAGGCTAGGCCTAAGATAATGAAAAAAAGCGTGTCATACATGTACCTCAACGAATCTTTTCGTAGGTCTGTTGCAATTTGCAATGCACTGACGAGTTATGTATAAAGCTTATAATATTAGGGAACTTGAGGTTTTTATACGAAGTACTGAAGGCAAATGAGCAACGAGCAGCGTGCGATAGGCATACGTGCATGATTCCGCAAAGTCAGAAGTCATTCACTAACGAGTGATATCATTAGACACGCAAATAGAAGAATTTAACGATGCTAATTAAACTTAATTGTAATTGAATCTGCACGATAGCAAAAACTAAGAGCTCGAAGCTCGGTAAAGGTGAATATTTTACTTCGGCGTTTTTGACAACAAATATGTCAAAACTTAGTTTTAGACTGTTTTTCCTCAAGATAACTGCGACGAAATTGCAGCATACTGAAATGTGATTTAAAGACGCTTGTTTAACTGTTTCGAACGTATGCTACAGTCACAAGCAGCAACATCAACTGGCCAGTTCACTTTTCTTGAGTGTGATTAATATCCTTCTCATTAGCGCAGCGTGTTAGGAGTTTGGAGTGACGTTGCAAAAAATCTGTCTGAACAGCGGAAGGAGTTGTCAACGGCATCTACAGCTAGGGTGGGCCGAAAATGGCACACTGTTTTTATGTGCCAATAACTTTATCAAATATCAACCGATTTTTCAAATTCTTTTACTGTCGGAACCATCAGACAATTTGTAGTAACACACTAAATAATCCGCCACACTTAATGTGTCGCTACACTACCTTGTGAAATGTCAGACATCGCAGTCAAGCCGGCGACAACACTGACGTATTGCGCGATCAACGTTGATCAAGCCTGACCTGTGGCTCCCAAACAGCTCGAACTTAAATCCAGTCGACTATACTGTTTGGGGGCTTTCAACAGATGGTCTGTGACGTCGACATTTCACGACAATTAATTAGCTGAAGTAGGCGATCGTCACCGTGCGGGGCAAAATGTCGCAACATTTGGTTGGGTGCGCCATTGGTCCTGCAGTGGCGTCGCCGGCTTCAGTGCGTCATCCAGCAGCAAGGCGGACACATTGAACATTTGCTGTCAAAACTGCGACATATTGCAGTTACTTTGCACAATAACTGAAAGCATGAACAGGTTGTTTCTTGTTAATTTATTACAATGTGTTGTAGCAGATATCGTCTTTTTCGGTTGTTGCTTTTAAGACACTGATATTATACTAGGTAATGTAGCGACATATTTAAAGTGTGGTGAAATTGTTAGTGAAAGTGTTACTACAAATGTTGATCTCCTAATTCGCAAGGTGAAACAGTTGTGAAAATTGATTAATAATTGATGAATTTATTGGCGTATAAAAACATTGTGCTATGTTTGGCCATCCTGCATGGCTGAATAAAGATAATTATCTAACTTGAAATGACTAAATCAAAATTGATGCTATCGCAGTTTTATTTTACTCAAAAATATTTACTTGTTTAGTAGTAATTTGTTTATAGATGCATAACGCTGAGTGTAATAATAATAATAATAATAATAATAGGCCTAATAGTCCACATCACACCACTCGGTTAATTATTTCCGCGTGGCGAATGCCGACTTAAATTTGACGCAGTTAGCGTCGCATAAAATAAAGCCGGAATTTGGCAATAGATAGCATTGTTGAGAACACGCTGTTTTGGGAAATGGCAAATCGTATGAGGCTCTGGTATCGCTAGATGCTGAGTTTTTATTACATATTGTCTATAGCATACAGTAACCATTCCGTTATCTGAGACGGTTTGGGCACACTTTGCAATGCAAATTTTGACTGGGGTCTCCGATTCCAAATTTGGCTTTTCCATAGAGATAAAATATTACTTAGGGCCTTACGAGTGTCTGCCTAATGGCCCTAATGGCATCCCATTCCGTCCAGCAGCTTCGGCAGAATAAGTGTCATAAGTGACACTACACGAACACTGTTGGCAACATGTTTCTGTAGTGGAGTTTGACACTAAGCACGTGTCAGAGACAGACCACGTCCGCCACGGCAACGTTTGCTGCGATTGTCTGCTATTAGCGATGCCGCCTAAACTACTGCTTGAAGCATGTTATATGCCATGTTTGTCGTTGTTCGGAATGATGGCTCAACAGCCGCAACATTATGCGGTGAAGTTCACAAAAGTCATCCCACTGCTGGAGTGAGAAAAATGCAGGAATGGTCATTAGCAGGTCGGGAGCGGTCTCGTCCTCTCCAGACTAAAATCAGGTCGGCAGTGGTCGGTAACTTTTAGGTCGTGGACGAACGCGATTTCAGGACGGCAAAGTGTGACCGGGGCTTAAAAAACTGGCTAGAATTCGGTTGTGATGCAAAATCAACTCAGCTGCTAAATCGCTGCTGAATGAGTTTGTTTGCACGTGCTTTAGCGATAAAAGCTTTTTGCGTTAGCTACATCCCAATAGTCCGGGAATAGCTGCTTGTGCGCATCATCTTTTTGTTTCATTTTCTTGCAGACAACATTAGGGGCCTATTATCAAAAGATGAACTCGTCGTTTTCTCTCGCAAGAACGACGTGCGATCAGTCGCTGATGGTGTCTGTCGGACCACAGGAATAGACTATATTTACTGTTTCTAATCGGATCGCTTACTACAACACAGTAAATAAACAAGTCCAATTTTAGTGATTTAGTAAGAAGAGATCGAAAAATCGCTCTCGTCAGTCCGCGCAACTCGTCGTTCCTATTCGCTTTGTGACACCACCAGCATTACAATTTGCAATGGCGCTTTGGCTGGGGGAGGGGCTACGTTCGACCTCAAAGGCTTAAAATCTCTCCTTTCCCAGCGACTCGGGGACCTTTTTTAACACAGTGTGTCGTATGACCCCACAAGTCTACGTGCTAAGTGGCATGTAAATCCGTTGAACAGTTTAAAGTTTAAACAGGGTGTACGAATGTATTAGACGGATGACAGACAACAGACAACAGACAACAGAAGCACGCTACGGGGAAATGGGGAGCCATAAACGAAATAGATTGCACTACAGCGATTTCGCGTAGTAAAGTGAGTAGCCTAAATTAATAGAGGGCACAATGTCTAAAGCTACGAAGTAGCCTACCATTATTCGTTATAGGCCTACAGTGTGGGGCATAACTAGCAGCATTCCTAACTCCAAATGGCAAAATTTTGTTACTTTGCTATATTTCAGCATTACTGTACTGAGCATGAGAGACTTGCATTGGCCTACATTTTTTCATGCGATGTCACTAAAAACATCAACATCGCGTAGGCTTACTGTCTTTACTGTGTCACTTTGTAGGCCTATTGTTTGCGTCGACTGAAAGCTCAACGGACAGTGGATTTTTATAACAAGGGAGACTTCAGACTTTTTACGCGCGAGAGCTAGCATAGCGCGTAGATATTAGCTACGGTAATTCTGTCTGTCCGTCTGACCGTCCGTCTGTCATGGTGTCACGTTTCGCTACCGATTGTAGGCCACGTGAGATAGAGGCTTCGGGTTTTTACTGTATGATAATCTAGTGCCTCTGGTATTTCATGACAACATTTCGTGCCGCTGGGTGAGGTGTTTCTTCTCAAACGAGAATGATAATGAAAGACACTCCTAAAATACGTTATTTCACCGATAGGCTATTAGCTTGTCTAGCGTAAAAAATGGTTGCAGATAGGCACAGACATGCTGCTTATCATATCAAGCATTAGCGACGAGCTTTTCAAGGGTGTCAACATCGATGACCTTGAATGACCTTAAACCGCAAAAACAGGGAATTTTAGTGAATTCTTCGCAATGTTGGGCTGCGACACACATTTCAAGACTGCACTGCGCCGAAATGGCTGGAAATGGACCGAGACAACCTGCATAAAAATTTTCAGCATTGAACGTAACTTTTAGCAGTCCAAATCCCGACTCCCCGCGTTTAACAAAGCTTGCGCACGATGGTGTCAAAGACGGGCACCCTCTCCAAAAAGTGGTTATTTTTCCGCTATTGGCTTCTTTAGCATGAAAACAGTTACAGATAAACACAGACATGCTGCTTATTCTAACAAACACCGGTAACGTGCTTTTTATTGGTATAAACATCCCTGACCTTGAATGATCTTGAACCCAAAAAGTAAGAGGTTTAGTAATTTTTTTGGCGATTTTCGGCTGCAGAAGAGTGAATTGCAATGAAGATAGACCAAGACGACCTGCGAACAAAAACTGCTTGCTATAGGCTCTCGCGCGTCTTATGAGCATTTGTTCGGATTTTGTTCGTTTTCTCTCATGCTTTGGCCGCCAAAGTCCGGTAGACTACAAAGTGTGTTCAGTATTGCAAGAGAAAATTTATCGAAAATGGATGAAGGACTTTGACGAACTGCGTTCGAGTTTCCTGAGAGCTTGGGACGAACTTGATCAGCTCGTTATCGATAAGACAATCAGCACGCGTTATTTGTATGCGTTCGAGCGAAAGGTGGACACTGAACACAAACTAAGCCAAACTGTTCTTGCTCGTAATAGCATATATAGTTCACCAGAAATTTTTGTTAAATTTCATTAAGTTCAGTCAACTCGTTTAAAAGATATACAAGAAAAGCCAAGGGTTGCGCTAATCATGCGCACTGTAATTATTCTGACTACATTGTGAGCAACGATGCAGTGGGCCTCTTTTCTGAGACATTGTGTAATTGTTTCAGATTGGGAGCTCAGTTGCTGGTGTCACTGTTAAGCTACTTGGTTCGATATAATCACCCAGACTCTTAAACCGCTACACTGTTATTGTTGTAGTTCGCTTCTCTCTGGCTAACCGTTTTACTGCATTCGTTCCGCACCAGCTGAAATCGCGCTCTGTTCGATATCCATAGCACTGTTCAATTCTTTATTCATTTCGCTAACTTTATAGATTATACTTTTCAAGATTATAAATATACAATAGCTAAAAAACAAATAATTTGAGCAATGCTCACGTGACGCGCGACATCATCGGTGCTGCCACCTAGGAAATTTTCGGCAGAAAAGCCAATAGCGGTAAAATAACGATTTTTTTCAGCTGGTACTTCGCTTTGACGCTTTCGTTTAAGGGACATCCCCACATTCAGTGCACGAAATGTTATCACAAAAACTGGAGTATTTGTGGTGGTAGGCCGCAAATAAAATTTCGTGATTCGAGCTAGCGTCATATTGGCACAATACAGCAGTGTGGCAGATAAACCGACACACAAACAGACGGACTAATAGAAAATAAAATAATTACATAGCAGAAAATAATAGTCGGCGGAAGGAACAAAAAGAGGACATAAGTACATTGCCCCCTGGAAATTTTCTGCCAACGTTTCAATGCAGTAAATTAGTTGATTTTGGGATTTTGGTTATTTTTTTCAGCTCACCGGCACTCTTTTGACAATAACTTTTGTCTGATTCGGTTTTATTATATGCAGCAAACGAAACTAGTTGGCTGGGCCAGGTTGCAATTTAGGTTAATTATCGCGCTAATAATAAGTAGGTTTAAAGAGCGTAGGCCTAAGTAATCGACGCAGTTATGGGGTGTTTACACGATGAAGCAAACATGAAACAAATGTATTAAATGTACACGTGTACGACGTGTGCTCTGTTTGCTTCATGTTTGCTTCATCGTGTAAACGCCCCATTGAAGAAAAAAGTCGCAAGGCGTCGATGATGATAAAGTGCGACGTTAAGTCAAGTGAGTCATGCAGTTGCATCGTGGTCTGTGGACTTTTGCCCGGGTCAGTGTCGCACGATCGTCAGACGACGTCTGCATGTACCTGGTGCATGCGTTCGATCTTATATACACCGGACACTACATGTATGATGCCCTGGTACTACTGACTAAAGCTTTAAAAAGTTTGCCTGCTTCCGGTTGTCGTCCGTCCCTGGGAAAAACCTGAGTCTCTATAATTTTTATTGAACATCACGAAATCTTTACTGTGGACTGCCCCAAGGTGTCTAGTTTATCGTGACAAAATTTCGTGCCACTGGGTGCAGGGGTTCTCCTCGAACGAGGGCGTCAAAGAGGGGTACCCCCTAAAAAGACGTCATTTTGCCGTTATTGGCTCGAATAATGTGAAAAAAATGTTGCAGTATCTTCGCTTAGGTTCTCGTGTGTAGGCCTACTATTTACTGTGTCAGTTTGTTTTTATGAGTTGTTGGGTAATATTACATGACACGTTATGATATTAAAATAAATAGTAAAAAAATTTCGCCGCCCTCTCGTCCCTAATTTTTTGCCAGCTGCAAGCGGAAGCACTGAAATTTTTTTACGCCTAACGCAGGCAGAGACGTCTACCCACCGCTTTGAATCATTTGTACCAAGTTAATTTCCCTCGCACCTCCACATGTCCATTTTTTCTCTTTCCCATTTTTTTCTTTTTTCTCTTTTCTACGTTCGTTGCTCTTGGGCTTTTTCCTTTTATCTATAGCTAGGGGTCTGCAGGCCCGTCGAGAGCCACAGCGAGGCCCGGGGTAACATTTTCGCGGGGCCCCTCTGGGAAGAAATTTTTTTGAAGTTTTTTTTTAAATGGTGCATTCTGCAGGTGTATTTTATATTTTTGAGCGACGGCGCCCTCCCCCCCCAAAAATAATAAAATTCGCGGGGTCTGGGGTAGCTTACCCCCTTACCCCACCCTCTCGACGGGCCTGGATGTCTGGATTATTTAATCACTGTTGAGCATGTCGAGTCTTAGCTGTCAACAATTTTGCAATATTCTGGTTCTACGCGCATTTGGTAGCAAGCTCGTTAAAAGATCAAATAGTCTTAAGTCCGAAATTATACGAACTTTGTTTTCGAAAGGGTAGGCTAAAACATTTCTCATGATCAGGCGTATTTTCAGAAGACCAAAATTAGGGGCGTGAAAAATTATTTTGGGCTTTTTCCTCCCCCTTTTTATTTTATTTTTTTTATTATTTTTCTCTTTTTTATGTCCTTCCACTGACCTTCTTTCTGTCTTTTTTTCCTTTTTTTCTTTCCTTTCTTCCTTTACCTGTTTTTCCCCTCCTATTTTTTAGAAGTAGGACCTCTGAAATTTACGGCCAGGGTCTTGGAACAGGCTGTGAGCTATTCCAACGGTGCCTGGGGTTCCACTCCAGCCGAAATCGAATTTAGTGCAGTTTAGCTTTAAAATCTGTACGCTGCTGCAATTTCAGTGATCTTCCTGAGAATCAACTGGCCAAAACTACACATAGCACGCTCGACACAGCATTGACGCAACTAACGCCTCAGTGCAATTATTCTGATTGGGGCTTCGGGGGTATGGTCCCACAGCTGGGAAGTCAGTCACAGGTGGGGACTGTTGAAAAATGTTAAGGGGTGTAATGACTTAACTGCTTATATGACGTGCTTTTTTTACAACTGAGCACTTGCGGCAAGATAGTTCATATGACGCAGACGCCCATGGACTGGCGATAGAAGACCGCAGTTCAGTCAAGAGACATGATGATGACTGATGAGTGTCTAGTTCTAGCAGATTCAAAACACTTTGCCCCGGCGTTAACAATGGCTGGATGAATAGGCCTAAGCAACAGAGATCTGGTGCAAAGTCTTGAACTGTCTGCTGCACGTGACAGCGTGCACGTCGTTTTATAGACAGTGTCGTAATAAATGCTGCCCGTTTTAAAATATAATTCCTCTAGCCCGAAGTTTCAACTGGAAAAACGTCCTCAAATTACACGATATGATAACTTTGGGATAGTAATCATAGACATTTCGTTAAAATTTCAGCATGTTTCAGTCAATGTCTGTTAGCCATTTCATATGCTTACATGCGGTTCTATCTGACTGTTGATTTATTCGATTTTAACGATTTATTCATGCGTGACATGTTTACTGACGATGAATAAATTATCACACAAACAATCAAACCATCGTAGCCTAATGTCGAATTCTGCAAATGCACGATGATTATTCTGACAACTGGATAAGTCTATAGTTTTCCTCCCTAGGCCCTAAATGAGTCGATTTATGTTAGTCCATTTTGTTTACTATTTTAGATAGCTTTTAGGCCCATAGAGCAGAGGTAAAACTGTTTGAAGTACGCGATTAGCGTAAATATAAAAAACGTTTTAACTATTCTTCGGTTAAGGTTAACAACAGATTTCTACAGCGCAAAATATTAGAAAACCCAGCTGTCGCTAGGGAAGACGCGCTACAGTATAATGTTGCAGTACAGTACTGACTTTCAATGTCAACCAAAGTCGATAATTTTTATCTCATCTGAAAAAGCGTAACATGCGATTTCCTATTAGTGATTAATAGCAACCTTGGCCCTATATCGCACCGTTTAGCCACAATAGCGCGTACTGACCTTCAAGATCATTCAAAGTCAATGATTTTTTTATGTCATTTGAAAGGCAATATGCGACTTCATATTAGTGATTGATAGTAATCTTGGCTCTATCTCTCACTGTTTCCGAAATATAGCCAGTTTTTCATTGGAACAAAACACATTTTTACCCCCTCCATTCAACCCCAAATTTCGAAATGTTTCTCTTGCACTACATCCCCCAAAATTTTGTACGCAGTGGGCCTCGGCACAGAACTAATTACTCGTGCAAAAAAATCCCGTACGACGTAACGCTTAGCCACAATACATCCGTGATCCACAGACAGACAGACGACAATCATGCCATAGACGTGTACGGCATTGCTGTAGCGCATCAATAAGCAGAGACTCTGCATTATATCGTAATAGAAGATGTTTTCGGTGACAGCCTTACAGTAATCAATTTTTGGTCAAATGAACTGTTGTTAGCCTACTAAGCGATTTTCCGACGAATAATTGATCGTCAGTCATGGTGAACAAATCAACTAAGAATCGAATTGTTTAACCTAGTATCAACAACTAGACTTCTAGGTATAATGCGCAGTAAACATGTTTTCCGGTCGTTTCTGTTCAAAGTCGCAGTTACAAGCCATTGTGTGGGCTGACTTGCGCCTTGAATCTTGAGCTAACTGATTACACAGTCGTGTGTATATAATTCACCAGTCGTCAGCAGCAGACGCTCGTTATTGCTGCGGTGCAGGAGTGAACGGTAAGTTGGATAGATTTAACAGTGCTGATTATTGCATAAAAGCGTATTAGGCCCATCAAAGAGTCTGTCGAGATGGACGGAATCAAAATGATACCAGAGTTTCGTTATTTTATATCTAGTACTTTTCACTAAGTGATACGATTATGGAAAATGATTAAATCAGAACTGCTTTTTTCTCACGCGAAGTTATTGGTATCGTAGACCTCTGTGACTGTCGCCCGCTTGCCTTCTGTCAGTCCGTCTGTAACGTTGATAGATTGGGCTATATCAGAAGTAGGCCTACCAGGACAATTACCTAAATAATTAGATTAGAGTATTTTTTCTTTGGATCTCAGACACTGGCGACCAACGTCGGCAATGGTTCCACGGGAAGGTATCCAGATTTTGGGTTGAGTATGCGTGCGAAAAAATGTTGCCTATGCAAAAGCTGCTGAAGAGTATTAATTGGCAATACTGCTGAACAAGCTCTGCAGCATAGATGTAAAAAAAACTTTTTTTACGTTTTTTATTATCGCCACGTTTTTTAACGTTTTTAAAGAAACATTTTGCTCAACATTGAAAATTTCAGCGAAAGCTTCGAGAAGCACTTTTTGGAACCACGAAAAGAAATAATAGGTCATGTAGGCCTACTTTATTTAGTTAGTCCAAATATACTAAATAAAAATTTTTACTAGTATATTTGGTTAGTTTAATGCTATGGTCTTATGACCACACAGTTGAGTTGAAATTAAATAAAGTTCTCTTTATCTAAACTATAGTTCAAGGTATACTGCACTTACAGCATCAGGCATTAGATAAGAAGTTGAACAAATTATGGCCAGCGTTTTTATTCAACGTTTTTAAACGTTTTTTTATTTTTCTTGAAAGGTTTTTACATCTATGCTCAGAGTGCGATTTCAATCACACCCGGACATTTTCTGGCGCTGTACAGACGGTGACTATCTGATCCGAGATGAAGCTGTTGGCGTTGTCAGTCATCCTCGCCTGTTGTCTGGTACATGTCTACTCGGACTGCAGTGCCGCTCAGATAGCCACTGTCCAACAGCAGTGGTCAGCCACCTTCGGCTCTGACCAAGCACGCCTGCAACAGTTTGGACAAGAATGCTTCCAGATGTAAGCGCCAATATCCGGCTCTTTTTGCAGTATTCTGTAGGTCATTCGAAAAAGCATAAGATTACCATTACACCTTTGGATTGTAGAGCAATGTAGTTCTAGTTTATCTGCACTTCATCGGTCCCGTCTGCCTGTCATTTTTCGTCATTATTTTACTGCTAATAGCTTCATCCATCATCATAATACTCGCTCTAAAAATAACTTGCATGTGTCTTGTGTCCGCTCGGAATATGGTAGGAGGATGCTGGCCTTCAGGGCAAGCCAGTTATGGAATAGACTTCCTTAGTGTTTGAAGAATATTGTGCCAATAACTGTGTTTAGGAAAGAATTACGACGTTTTCTTTTCCATAATGACATGTAACAAAATTATATAGCACCTAACTGGCTCGCCTTGAGGTTTAGCATTTTTTGCCATGATTTGGGTGGATACAAGATCTGCCTACAGTGCAGTAATAGTTTTCTAGTCTTGCATGTTGCAGTGTATGACTATGCATGTTTATGATGTATATCTAAGCAGTTGAGTGGTTTTTCTATTTCTTTATTTTTTTCTGTAGTTGTAATTTTTTTGTAGTTAAGGCTTTTTTAAGGTAGCCAGACTTGATGGGCATTGCCTTTTCTGACTACCTGTCTCACGATTTTTTTCCTTTGTTTATTGTAACTGTGTGAATGTGTCTGAGACAAATAAACTTTCTCTCTCTCTCTCTCTCTCTCTTCTGTTAGGCCCATAGGCCTAATATGCTGACTTGTGTTGAATGATTTTGAATCATATTGCCGTTCCAAAATTTAACAAATTCTCTATTTTCTTTCGTTTTTTATTAACCGTAGCTATTGTTATTTATTTTATCTGGGGCAGCATTAATGTCTTTCATTCTAGGGCCTAATGCGTCACAGTATAGTGGGGCGGAACGGCAGTTGAAATATAGATACGGTCAGCGGCGTCGTAGGTCAAAAAGTACGCGGGGCGAAAGTAGCAATTTCCGACAGAGGAAATTATGGTGCTCATCATTGTAATTGTTTCCATATTGTTTTTTTTCCAAAATAGAGATTTTCAGTCCCAAATTTTGCATTTTCGGACAAAAAATTTCGACTAGTAGATTTTCCAACAATTTTACGACGACAGTTTTGTTCATTCCACTGGGTCCCCCGAACAAACCCACAACTTTGAGGAAACAATTGACTTACGATTAGGCCTACCATAAGTGGCATTGTGCCGTAGTCGCAGACTGAGATGTCGCGAGAAATGTGAAAAAGTGGATCGAGGCCAGATCTCATATTTACCGCTACGCCACGCCACCAACCCATTGTTGATGTGTCTGTTATTGTCAGCCTGAGCCAGCAGGGAGTTGAACTGCCACCCCAAGCATCCCCGGCACGCATCCTGGAAAGACTGGCTCTGGGCATTAGTCTGTTGGACGACCCGGCTGCGCTGGCGGCTCGCATCGAAGCCATCCGCGGAGAAGGCCACTTCAGACCGGAGCTTTATGCGGTAAGTTAAACGCTGATGATTGTAAGCCGAGTTTCCTGCGACGCCTCATGTAGTGTATACACGCGGTGATCGTCGCTGCCACCAGTAGAGGTATGCAGTCGGTTGCTCCGACAGTTGTGGCGACGATTACCTCGTGTATACGCTAAATAAGACCTTTGGCAACTGAAACTGGCAAACTGCAAGGACGACAGCATACATGGTGGCAGTATGCGACGACAATTTTCAGCTTGTTTTTGCTGCATCCTATTTGAGTCGATTCACAAAACTTTGTGCCAATAAAGATTGTCTGGTTGTCCCTAAAACTATAGGCCTCCATGGCATAAAGACACCGTGTAGAAATAACAGAGGTCTACGCAACTCTTGAACATTTTAACAACGATCTGTAAATATTGAGACGCACCTAACTGAGCATAGCATCCCATTATCCCCATTGGCAAGCCAAAGCACAAGAGAGAAATATTTTTCCTGCTGCTGTAGACACATTATGCGCCTTACTTCAAGCATATGATTCATTGCATCGCAAGTCCTCGGACCCCACAACGTAGATATTTTAGCAGCTGTAGGCCTAATTCTTCTTGGGACCTATGGATTACGTGATGGAGCGTACAGTGCATCGGGGAATGACCGGTGTTACCTTGGAGCACGAGATTTTCACCGACCTTGACTTTGCAGACGATGTCGCATTACTTGCAGAAA
>Ga0209367_1007622_pt1 | contig 14889 bp, 9 predicted proteins | sample WorMetLIZISLAND2_FD_187412 | JGI IMG/M metagenome (GOLD analysis project Ga0209367, IMG submission 187412) | Marine gutless worms symbiont microbial communities from Max Planck institute for Marine Microbiology, Germany - Olavius geniculatus... ... | reverse complement strand
CTTGTAAGGACGCCGCATGTATAGCACCATGTAGTTAATCAAAAGATTTTTGCTGTTTTAGTGGACTGATATATCGTCACGTCGTCCTTACACTGAGTTTTAAACTGGTAAGTTTTTTACATTTATTGTTATTAACAGAGATTTGGGAAACATGCAGCACCGACCAAAGGCATGAGACCGGCAGACTAAAGCATACACGTACTGAAGAGAACGTGATCACTGTGAATGAAATGGTGCTAAACCACAAAGGCCAGAAACAAACATATCGTTCAACACGCCAGATATTTAAAGAAACAGATCTGACAAAGTGTAGCATCGTACAATTTTGGTCGAAAGTGTATTTTGTTCACCAACACTTTTGCTGTCTATTATTGTTAGTTTTTCTTGCATTTAAATTCACAGGGTAGTGTAGCGACACAGTTAACGTGTGGCGGAATATTTAGTAATTGCTTCATTGCTAATTGTCCACAGAATGCAACAGTGAAAAAATTTTGAAAATCGGTTAATATTTGACAAAGATATAGACAATCACAAAGTGGGACGTTTTTGGGGGACACAGTGTATTTCTATCGCAACGTGCAGTGAAGAGCGTCAACGCGCTCCAACGAGATAGATATCGCTCTAAGGCAGCGCAACTCAACGCTCTGTCGTAGTGGAAATACGCCTTTAGGCTGCAAAACACTGACGCGTGGATTTGTTGCAGGCTTTCGATTTTCGTGCAAACTTATTGTAGACTACAGCTTGCTGCGGCTTTGCCGTAGACTTTTGATTTGTCATGTACTGCTTGTTGTGCCGCATGTTGTACGACAATCCACGACAAGTCAAAGCAAGTGGAGCTTGGGCTTTTATCCGATGTAAATCTAAACAGAAATGGTGTAAGGTGGCCGGGGCAACATTCCAACCTCGATGGGGACGTCGTCGCAGTACACTAACATATTTTGCAAGACTTGAAGACTGATACTCGTTGGTGCACTTTTTAAATTTTCGTTCCTGCTGTCGTTCTAACGGCAGCACGTTTTTGTTTTCGCCTGGAAACTTTCGATACCGACACTTTGTGTTACCTTTAAAAATTGACCCGGGCTTCGGACGAGTTAAATCTTGAAGCGCATACAGAGCGACGTAACTGAACTAAACTGAACTGACACGGTTTGGTTTTTTAACAAGCTGACTAACGTTGGTCATTAGTTGACGCGTACGTGAGCGTAGTCACACAGGCCACTGACGCCGTTAGACGGTGCCTACTGTAATGCATTACTGTTTGCCCATTGGTTAAAAATTGTCAAAAACTAAACCATGTTAGTTCGGTTCAGTTACGTTGTTCTGTGCGCACTTTTGCCATCGATATAAACATTATGACTTTGTTATGCTCGGCACGTAGCGGCGCATGGCAGGACGACATTAATAGCGCGTAATATAACACAGGTGACACGTGACCGGAAGTTCAATGTTTATATCATATCCGTTACCATACAGCGTGACAATGGCACTATGAGTATACGCGACCCTATGTGCGCTGCTGGCGGCCAACCGGGAAATGGTGTCACCAGACTTCCATAGTGTCTTAAGGCGTGTATAGAGCGACGTAACCGAACAGAACTAAACTAAAGTGACACGGTTTAGTTTTTGATGAACTGACCAATTGGCAAGCAGTAATGAATTACCGTCTACGTCGTCGGTGGCTTACGTGACTACCGGGGTATACGCTCACGTACGCGTCAACCAATGACTTCGGTTTTTGGCCCATTGGTCAGTTCGTCAAAAACTAAACCGTGTCAGTTCAGTTCAGTTCAGTTACGTTGCTTTGTACGCGTTTTTACAATTCCTGCATACAAAAATTTCTACAAAAAATCTTCTTTACGAAACCTCCTGCTTTAAACCTTCTTAGGACAAAACGTCCCCTCCCCATTAATGAAACGCGTGCTTTTGTAAATAGACTCCGCCAGTACTGGCAGCTTTAACTAATCTGCTTTTCCCACATAAAATCGGTTTGCGTGTTGCGACGAATGGCGTCGATTGGATTAGATAAACGCGGACTTGTGGCGAAAACCGTGAATAGTGGCGTTTCATTGGCATACAGTCGACAAATCGTCGACCCCATAAGTTGAGAGTGAGTCAAGTAACGCATATACCGAGTTTGATTTCTGAATATTTTTGCATCCGTAGAAAGAACCAGTTTCACATTTCGACGCCCGGTTTAATCTTAACGCAAGTCAATGTAAACTAAACAGTAAAAAATACAACAGGCTATGTCATTGTGCGAGTGAAAAGTGACCATTTTATCTCCAAAAAAATTTGCAGTAACTTTCGAACCTGGGTTGTAGCTGGATTTAGAGGATTGGACAAAGAAAAAAGGGAAAAGGATAGGAACGAAAAAAGGCGGAAAAAGGAAAAAGACGGGAAGATCGTTCCAACAGTGATTTCTAGGTAGATATAAAAATAATGTCCTGAGGGCGTTTTGTCTTAGGGGACTTTCTGTACGTTTACTCGCTGGACATTTTATGTCATTTTACGAACCGATATTGACGTCGTAAGATGCATCGCATTATCTAGCGTCTAGCCAAGGGTCATAATGTCCATGCAGCAGTAAAAGAGAGCTGTCCAGTTTGGTCTTATGCCAAAGAAATGTTTCGCCAAAAATGTTTCGTGTCGTATTTTGCTGGTGTAACCACATCCAAAAAATTTGTAGAACGTTGTTCAAATATTTCTAGCAGGGATGCGCACGGCTTTAATATAAGCTTGGGTATAGCGGTTATAGGTGAAATAAAACACAACAAAATGTTTTAACGGCCGCCAACCGCCAGTGGTTTGTAAGACGCGTCCAGAGAACGTGTTTTTACTTTTTACAGCTAGGCCTAACCAGGCCAAAAACATTTTTTGAATCAACTTGCAACTTTTTTAATGGAAAGACAAAGAAAAAGACCACATGCAGGAAAAATATTTCCGTGAAGCCTCCTTTTTTCGACGCAGGCAAAAAGTACAGTTTGATGATGAACTGTCAATATGCGTGCTGTATTAATTATAAATCGCCGGGTTTTTGCAGCGTAACTTAAACAAAGTGAGCAGGTAAATCAAAAAGTGAAAGTATTCGTAGTAATAAGACTCTACTCAGTGTAGATGACAGGTTGATATATACGGAAGGATTCTGGCTGGATGTCTGATATACGACCTAATACGTCTACGCGGTTTCCGGACTACAGACTTGCTTCCTCGTTTATGATATTTCCACAGACAGACCAGAGGCCAATATCCGGCCGAACATGCAGATGCGTTGGAGGCCGGTCGGGGCAACTGCGAACCAACTTAATGCGTACCCGAGGCTCAAAATTAGTCTGCGATATATTCGGAGAGTCGCTAAAATCGACTGGTAGCAATGACATCCAGAATTTTGGAATAGTGGGGTGAAGTCACCGACTGAGGAAAGCCGGAGAGGGTTGTGATTTTTTTTGATTTTATGCAGAAATAATGCATTTTGTGCAAAATTTGCATTTGGTTATAAAATGCATCCAGTCCATGAGAGGGGGCGCTTTCCCTGAATCATCCACTGACAAATGGCACTTTTCTTAAACCCCAATTTCGTCAAAATTATGCTTTTTAGTTACGCCATATCCGACAAAAGTTACGTTTGCAATTCAAAAGATTACTGTTGGCGTCGTGGTTATCGGGTTCTAGGCAACGCCAAAATGAGGATCAAAACTTTTTTAAAATCGACTAAAATCGCGTACGATAAACCCAAAACTTAAAACTTTGTTTTAACGTGATCGTCGCTCAAAATCTCTTTTACTCCTACTGTTCAACATTAGGTTAAGAAGCGATAACTGTTTTAGGATTTAGTTCAGTTTTAGCTTTAGTTTTTTTTTTCGCAGATGTGTGCAATATTGTTCTAAATGTTATGTTTTGTTTTGGTTTCGCAGTTATATTTTAGTTTGGTCTTGTCTTTTGTAGTTGCATTAAAAAATCGTAAGCAAAATAATGAAAATATACGAAACAGAAAAAATAAAATCGCCGGTGTATTAAGTAGCTTTGGTGCGGAGATTTATAAATAACTCGCGATAATCGTAGGCAGATTTAATTGCAGACTCATCTCGGCAAACATGTCGACCGAAGTGGCAGCATGAAATGGCTTGGGTTCACTAAGATTTGACATTTCAAGATTTTGCTATTCAGAACAACCGGAAATAGTATGATCCACGCGCACGCGGAGCAATTAATCAAACACAATGTGCACTCACTTCGGATGCAGCACAAAAATGTCGCAGTTTTTGCCCGGTTATGCTCCCCGGTCATCATCGATCTCGCAGTTTGTGCACATATCGTACATAAAAATTAATGTAATGTGATAAAGAGCGTCCATCAAACGTTTCGGTGTAAAGACGCGTACAGAGCGACGTAAATGAACTGAACTGACATGGTTCAATTTTTGACGAACTGGCCAATAGGCAAGCAGTGAAGCATTACAGTAGGCACCGTCTAACGGCGTCGGTGTCTACGCGATTACGGACACTTAACGCGTCAACCAATGACCAATGCGCTCGCCCTGCTCTCCCATTGGTCAGTTTGTCAAAATTTTAACCGCGTGAGTTCAGTTCAGTTTAATTACGTCGCTCTGTGTGCATCTTAAAAGTTGCTAAGTTCGTGGACAGAATTTAAGTTTGTTCAAATTGATTAGAACTGACGTAAGCTGTTGGCAAATCCCAAACTGCTTAGCAAGCTGTTGACGACTCGTGCTGCGACGCACGTCATTAGTGACGTCTTTCTCTTGCTCTGTGCATGCAACTCGTTAACAGCTGCTGTCGCTGATCAAAGACGCCGCATCCGGCGCGTCGTTGTCATGGCAACAGCTGCCGCATCACGATCACGTGAAGCGTAGGGGGATTGAAGACAATGCCTAGAACTGTCTGGAGAGGAATTCAATACGCTGTATTGTTTTTATGCTTGAGGAACGATGTAAGATCGTTAGTGGCCGATTTATTGCGAAATCATGGATACTCTATACGCCAGTGAAATATCTTAACTCGGCCCATATTTGGTGAAGAAATGAACAAGAATAAAATTCTGTTTTTAGTTAACGGTTACTATGTACTACAACTGCTGCTATGATGTATTTATATTTAAACCACACTTAGCTCGCACTGGTACCGTTTTTGCAACTTTTGGCTTCAGTCGTGCGTCATAAAGCAAACGATGGTGTAGCGCGGTTTAAATTTGATACCGCACTGTCTGCAGTGGTATAAGCTCTTACTGCGTCCTTGCTTGCTTACTTTATCTACTCCAGCAGTCCGGTATTCGGTACAGGCAAACTCAGCCTCCTATCCTCTGTGGGATGGGAAATGCGAAGTAGCTTTCGGGCTACGGGGTGAAGGCCTAGTGTGGCTGATTGGGGTGGTGGCATGTCCGCTTGCTGCAAACCGCGGGTCCAATCGTTTACTGACACGGGCAATAAATGGCCGCATAGTGCGCTGCAGTATCATTAGCTCATGCCGATCAGCTGCCATTTCTGACATCGTAAAGCGCTTCTGGCCACGTGTCCGTCTCATGCAATAAGCGCTGTAGCAATTACCGGACTTTACCTTTATTTTTTACATCCGACCCGACCAGATGCATACCGTTCGAGAGAGAAGAAACTGGGGTGATACTGACGTGTGTGCGTCACGTTTGCACTACAGTAACGTGTTTTAGGAGGAGGCTTCAGTCGTCGTCGACCTTCATTCTATTGCGTTGTTTCTGTGTGTCGCAGCCAGCCGACCCATCTCTGCAATAAGACGCGTATCCCTGCAACGTCACATGGTGCAGCCGGTGCCGCACCGCGCTGTTCGAGTCGAACGGGTCCAGATTTCTTCAACGATGGCGTAAAGTGCATAATGGGGTGTTTACACGATCCAGCAAACTTCCAGCAAATGTATTCAGAATACACATGCTAATGCTGGATGTTTGCTGGATCATGTAAACACCCTATAAGTAAACGACATATAGTGCAGCGGCAGAGCAGTTTCCGATCAAATTTTCCTCATTCATCTAGTCGCGTGCCAGCTCACCGATTTTCCGCTCTCTCCATTAGCCGTTTCATTTTATGCCGACAAAGTAGCCTACTTTTTAATTATCCTTCTTCGCCGTCTGATATTCTTCGCAGTCCGATACCTTTTGCAAATTTGGTTTGATTCTAATAGCTTTTTTCTCAGCTGCTTCATTCTAAAATGAACTGTGGAAGAAGCTCTTTCATATTTTACCATATTTCGTATCAAATATATTGCAGCGTTTGTTTTTCTATGAGTCAAATATGATGTTACAAACTTACGAAATTTTTGTCATACGTTTGGGACAAATATTGACCAGTTTTCATAATTTTAGTGTTAAAGCGCGTACAGAGCGACGAAATTTAACTGAACTGAACTGACACGGTTCAGTTTTTGACGAACTGACCAATGGGCACACAGGGCTCGTTCCTTGGTCGTTGGTTAACGGGTTCGTGCACATAGTCATGTAGACACCGACGCCGTTAGACGGTGCCTATACCGTAATTCATTACTGATTGCCTGTTGGCCAGTTTGTTAAAAACTAAAACATGCCAGTTCAGTTCAGTTCAGTTACGCGCCTTTACGCTTTGCGGTAAAGTTGCAACAAACGAATAATTAAAACATCGAGAGAGCAGAGCCCTGCGTGATTTAGGCCGGGCTAATGAGTAACGAGAATTTCGTGTTGTATTGTGTGGCACAGTATTCAGGCAAGGCGATGTCGGTACGAACTGGTACGCCGTGCTGTCCGGCTCAGTGGACATGAACGTCTCCGAAACCGGCGACTCCAAGGTCTATCTGTACAGTACAATACAATACAATAGAGAATTTGCACTCAAAAACTGACAAACAAACTGTCAGTTCAATCTAGCACATAAACTTAAAAGAACTGTAGTACTTACGTAACGTTTATTATGGCATGGTGTAGGTCAAAACAAACATTATTGTACATGTATAAATCATATGTTAACTGGCTTTAAAGACCCTGCCCAACCGTTTGGTTTCAATTCGGTCTTTAGTTTAAAACTTATTTCACTGGCAATAAATAATACCTTTTACGAAAATACGCTATATAAACGCACTTTTAACATGGACATTTGTTAAAGCGGCGGCCGCATTTAACCCAACGTCGTCAGTCCGGAACGGCAACGTTGTTAGGCGTAATCACTTTAGCGCAAGCACTTTCGTTTATAGCTACTCATTTCTTCATAAATTGTTTTGTCTGTGGTCTGTCGTTTGTCACATTTGTCCACCTGCTTAAACGGCTCACATGCTATTTGGTAAGTACACTTGCGATGTCCAATATAACACATTGTTTCACAGATCAACTCAGTCTCTCATATCTCCGGCGTACGTTAATGTGCTAGATGGAGTCTCTGGTCGCTCAGCTAAGGAAAAAAATTTGGAGAAAGATTGAATCCCCAGTCGAAAACTGCACTTGTCTACAACACCCATCAGCGATTTTGCTTTTTACGAAATAACTCTCGTTTTTAACCGACCGTACTTAAGTAACGGTCGAACGGTCGAACTTATGGTATGGTTGTCGTCCGTCCGTCTGTCCGTCGTCTGTCTGTCTGTCTGTAACGGATGTATTGTGGCTAAACAATAGGCCTTTAAAAATTTTTACCCACGAATAGTTAGCCCTGTGTCATAAATTTAAGCGTGCAACATTTCAGCAATCTAGTGTAAAAAGAACATTTTTAAATTCGGGGTTAACTGGAAGGAACAAAGAAAATGTGCGTATTCCAACGGAAAACTGGCCATATCTCGGAAACGGTAAGAGATATGGCCAAGATTACTATTAATCATTAAGAGGAAGTGGCATACGCCCTGTTAGATAAAATGAAAATCATCGACATTGGATGATTTTTAAGGTCACTGACAACCAGTACGGTCGGCTATCCTAGCGACAGCTGGGCTTTTTGTTGTTTATTGCTGCATTGCTGCTGTATTATAGGATTCGGTAACTCTGTGCACGCTGGGCATGGGCACGGCATTCGGCGAGTCGATACTCAACGACAGTCCACGTCACTCGACGGTCGTCACTCGCGAATACTGTGAGCTGCTTCGCGTTGAGCAGAAGGACTTCAAGATCCTCTGGGAGGTAGGCAATAAGCAGCCCAGACCCATCTTGAAGCTACGGAGCGTCACCTGCCATATGAGATCACACAGTGTTACCTGCCACCCAACACTGCTTAACAGGCCCCGCCTCAATCCCAGCCAGAGATCGAAGCCGGTACTCGATTTACTTACCCTGGAGGGATGAAAGGCTGAGTTGACCTTGCTGTTGGTTATATATACCAAGACGGTTTTCCTTGTCTGCCGACAGTCATCCATCCGAGAAATAACCACTTGGTGGCGTCCCGACCAGTAGGTATTATCGTATTGTTCGTTTCCGTAGCTCTTGTTATCAGCGTCATTGCAAACTGATACGCCAGTCACACTAGTAGTCTATAAACGAACAATGATATTAATTTTTGTCATTTTAAGTTTGATATATTCAAAATTTTTTACGAGCACAGTTGGCTGCGGATTTGCAATGCCGTGTTATCAGAGATTCTACCGTCACATCGCAAACACGTCGTTTTTTATACACTGCAGAAATTATGCCAAATTTTGCATTCAGGCACAACTCTTTGCGGTCTCACTCGTCCTATTATCTCATTATTGCGTGTTCTGTAGGACTTAAAATGCATGGAGTTATGTGCAATTGCGATTCAACTTCTTTCGCTTGCTTAAAGCTGATTGATTCGTATATTTTTTATGTAGCTGGCATAATATTTGCTTTCTCGGCGTTAGGTTAGTCTGAGAGTTACATTTTCCGATTTTCTTCAGTTAGAAGCTCGGTGCGCTGTGGGAATGCGAATGGTGAATAATAATTTGTTGCAGCGTAACAAGCAGCTGATGCAAACGATGCTGAACCCATACTACTCCGTCAACGTACCTCCCGACAACTGTGGTTAGTTCCCAGTCTTTTAGTTTTTCTTTTTTTCTGCGCTGCCTAACATCAAACAGTGGCGATAGGCACTCAATATCAGGCCCGTAGCTAAGGCAGAGAGGTCTTGGGGGTCTGAAAATCCCTTGATCTCCAAAAAGTTTACAAATCTGATTGCAGTAATTCGTTTCTTTTTTCTACCACTCAACTATTCCTTTCTCTTCGAACAAAATGAGTTTGTTATCTAGGGACGTTTTGTTAAAAAATCCGGTAGTGATACCGCGAACTCCGCTATACTAGGAAGGGACAACGTTTTCTCGGACCCTAACCAACGCTGCGTGTGGCCGTGTGCTGGTTGGCGCCCCAAATGCTGAGACCTCTATGCATTAAGACACTCGATCACCTGTTGTCCACGGGTTTGAGTTTGGTTTGCAGTTTTGTTGTGTGCAACTCTGCGAAAAAATATTTTACACTCTTAGTCACTGTGTTTCATTTAATTATCCCGACAAAGCGTAGATCTAATAGCATCAACGTAGCGTGACATTTAATCAACATCTCTGTTATCTAATCTGTCCAATCACGTCACATCTTAGTCACATATCCTGTATTGCTTGTTCACAATCTTTGGTGCCACAGAGCCGTAGTGAGTGACCTCTTATACCCTACTACCATTAACCCACAACCAGTGTTCCGTCTCTTTTACAGGGCGATCCACAAAAACGCAATTGAAATACAGTGGTTTTTGCGCAAATTATGCCAAATCCAAACTAGAAACCGCTTTCCAGCTCTAACCATTTACTGATTGTACATGAATATTAAATCGTGAAAAGATATGAAGCTGTTGTGAATAGCATACGATTGATTAAATTAACTACCAATAACTTAGCCTATCTTCATCGTCTTACTATTTCTATATTGATCTTACGGGTAAAATATTTAGCAAGTCTCATGGCGTTGAGCTACTTTAGCACGTTCGCGATAACTTTGCCGTAAGGATGGTCGAAGACGAAAGAAATGCTGCAATTAAACTGAAACGAAGTATAAAGGCGCGTATAGAGCGACGTAACTGAACTGAACTGAACTGACGTGGTTTAGTTTTTGACGAACTGACTAATGGGCAAGCATGGCGAGCCTATTGGGCATTGATTGACGCGTACTTGAGCGTAGTCACGTAGGGCAACTACGCCGTTAGATGACGCTTACTGTAACGCATTACTGCTTGCTCATTAATCAGTTTGTCAAAAACTAAACGGCTTCAGTTTCGTTCAGTTTAGTTACGTCGTTTTGTACGCGCTTCAAGTCTGTATGTAGAGTACTGCTGCTGTAGATGAATGGAAGATGCGACAGAACGAGCTGCAGCAGTCGGCGGTGAAAGTGAACGCGTGCAGCAACAGCCAGGACGCAGCCGACGACAACGATAACGATGATCAGCTCATGAAACCCACCACTCCCATCACCGCCGTAAGATCAGTCACGATTTACGCTTATTGTCTTCCACAACCGTTTATAATCATTATCATAATCACAATAATATGTCATACTGTTCTATCTACAACAGTTAGACCGATGTTGCATTACGATGTCAGATGGGGAATCGGTGAGTTTTAAACTGTGTACGAAAAACCGGAGCATAATCCATGTTTTTTTGATGTGAGAAAGAATCTGGTTCCAGATTTTTGGATCGCAGATGATGAAGGCGCGCTTTCCGAACTGGGTCCGTGTCCTCACGGCAACAGCTTCGGAATTAGTATCCGCAACTCAAATGTGTTTCAAATGTTGTGGAAAACGAACGCAGTGCAAGTCTGCTACACAAGCAGAGATTTAATTCTAAATTTTGCAGGAAAAAAACAGTCATTTTAGATCCGTCTGAAATAAATATGTTAATAAAATGCTAACTCGGCCTTCCATCTTTCCGGGATACGTAAATCAAGTATCGGCTTGCTTGGCTGAGGTTAAAGCGGGGCGCGTTTACCCATTTTGGGTGCCACGCATGTTAAGTTTTTAGACCTCATTTGTAAAAAAATATCACGCCATTATCTGTAAAAGCCTTTATCTGTAATGCTAACCCTACTTTAACCCTAACCCAAATTTTTACAGATAATGGCTTATTACAGATAAGGGGCCTAACACATGTAATGCTATGTGATCGCATATAGCAGGTGACGCTCTGTGTGTATGGGCGTGTTAGGTGCCGAGCGAGCGGTTGCTACGTGCGGGGCGTGTGCTACGCGCAGTTTTACAGCACGAATCGTCACACATGATAGCTGACCGTAAGCACCATCTGCGCGTCTACCGCAGGGCAATGGTGGGTGCTGACATGGTCGACTGGCTGGTACAACGCTTTCCGTCACTGGTCCGGTCTCGTTGCCAGGCCGTCGGCGTCTGGCAAGCTCTGCTCGAAGAAGGAGTTCTCGTGCACGGTATAGTGCCTACATCGGGCCGGACGGGTTTCATATGCGTACGCTATACACAAATAGTGGTGGTGGGGCGCCCGTATGATTTTTTTTGCAGTAACTATGATATGATTCAATAATTATGGTAGGTGCAATTTGCGAATGATGGCTAGAATTCCAGTTTCAAGGTTATTTAGCCAAAAAAACTTCGACCGTAAATAGGCAGGAAAAAGTCCAGAAAGGGAAATGTTTCGGGGAAATTTTTGCAGCCCGGTAGAATATGTTTAGGGAAACCGCCCGGCTTCTGTCCACACTGTTTAGTAGTATAGAAAATGACGGCTTCTTCGTGTCAATAATCGAACAAATGTACACGTATTGAAGTCTCTATTGATAAGTATATTAACTGATAGAAACAGTGGTCAGTATGATCAGCTGTATCAGCAGTGCATGTGCAAGTAAGAAAAGTAAGCAAGACCTAAATTTTTATAACGCGTATCGTTAAAAATTAACTTTTTATGCGCTGGTCACACTAGTAAAAGCTGAACGAAATTGTGCAGTGTGCAGGGAACATGTGTTCAAAGACTCGAGTCTGTTCTATCGGTTTATGGACGACGAAGCCGCAGTGCCTGAGTGTGAGGTGGACATAAAGTGTTTTAAGTGTGAAGTGGGCCTGAGGTTTGTGACGTGTGAGGTGGATATGAGGTTGTGTCATGACGAGCTAGTCGACGTCGTGACGCGACTCTGTGACGTGTGAAATGGGCGTGAAACAATGAAATGTGAAGTGAAGTGTGAGACGGCCCTGAGGTCCGCGACGTGTTAGGTGGACATGAGGCAGTGTCGCGAGGAGATAGTCGACGTCGTGACGCGGCTCTGCCACGTGGCTCCTGACGCCATCATGAGAATGATTCTACGCAAACCGTACGATACACATGCACACTGGTCTCTTGAACGTAGGTCAGGACTAAAGGTTAAACGTGCTGTATAGCTCTTTGTAGAAAATCTATCACAGAGTTGCGAAACGTCACCTGCCATATGGGATCACACAGTGTTACCTGCCACCAGATGCAGGTTATCGCGCCCGGGTTTAACTTCAGCCAGATAGGCCGATACTCGATTTGCCTACTTCCCCCCGCTGAGTTGACCTAGGCAGGTGGTTACATACCGAGATGATTTACCTGTTCGCAGGCAGTCACAGATTTTACATTTAATGGGCGGAAACTTGTCGATAATTAAATTTAGCGAGAACTGGACGAAAACCCGAGTTAAGGAACAATACAAGCTAACAATAGCTGACGATGACCAGTTGCTTATGCTACCGTAACTGACGATAAACAATAAAATGACAAATTCGTGACGGTAATTTTTCGCTAAGTGTGTTGTCATGGTTGCATTTAACTGTGCAAAGACATAAAATGTATTAAAATATAATTAAATTTCAGTCTTCTGAGAAAATTAAAACTGTAAAAATTTGCAACTAACGTCCATCAAACTTGTAAAAACTTAAATTATAATTATATTGAGAACTGAAATACAACTGAAGTTCGTTGTCACTGACGCTGTTGCATGTGCAGCCGGGCAGAGAGGATATCGGAAGAGTTGGAAATAATCAACTCAGTCTTCTACCCTTCGCTGGATGGTAAAACAAGTAGGCCTAGTAATAAATGGCGTGTACAGGCTGACAGAGAGAACATCGGAAGAGCTGGAAATGATCTACGAAGAACTGTTACATATCAAAGCACTGTCACATCTGTCGACGATGGTCAAACGAGAACTGGCGGGGGTGCTTGAGTTTGAGGCGCATTGGAACGCCGGCAAAGTCTGTAAGCATTGTATCATGCGTTTATTCCATTCTCTTATACGACAACAGACCCTAAACATGATAGTCGTACAGTGAAGGCCATAAATGACAGAATTTAACAGTGGTATATATAATGCTACTATTGCTACTACTGAGTTTAAGTTGATTAGTATTTAAGACATATGATTGATATGGTTTGATAGATACACCGGTATAAATTTTAAACTTTACTTGTTTAAATGAACATATAGTGGGCGTAGCGCTCGGAATATTTACGAAAAGCGAATCGATTTTTGCAGAACTTATTCAGTTCAACAGTTTTAAATGTTTTTGCTACGTGCCCAAATTTAATTTTTTTGTAATCGTGCGCGACCAGGAATACCTTGATTTTTGCTTGAGTACTTTTGAACGGTCGTATGTTGTAATGTAATGCAGTGTTTAGTCAAGGCGATGAGGGCAAATCGTGGTACATCATTATGAAAGGTTCTGTCAACGTCGTCATCTACGGCAAAGTATGTCGCCCAACGTGCTAATACCGTATAGCCTAACAATTTCAACGTCGACGTAATTTTCAAATGCTGTATACGGTACCATTCTTATCAGTTTCACTCGGTTGGACATGCTGTAGCAGGCTTTTGACTTCTGTAATGCATGATACTGATAGTGTTTATAAAGGCGCACCCAGAACGGCGTAACTAAACTGAACTGACACGGTTTAGTTTTTGATAAACTGACCAATAAGCCAACAGGGCGAACCCATTGGTCATTGGTTGACGTGTACGTGCGTCTAATCACATGGACACGACACCGTTAGACAGTGTCTACTGTAATGCATTACTGCTTGCCCATTGGTGAGTTCGTCAAAAACTAAACAATATCAATTCGATTCGGTTAAGTTTAGTTTAGTTCAAGGTTTGAAAAAAGACAAAAAGAAAAAAAAGTACAAGGAATAGATTTTGCTTTTTCACAAAATCCTGTGTGCGCCTCGTAAGTCTGTAAGTAAGTAAATCAAAGATGATATCCTCTAATGCGTTGCTCATTAACGCTCTGTAAGTGTACGCGCCTCAACATTATTTGTAGGCCTATACAGTCAGCAGGCGGCGTTGCTCGTTTAGCTAATTCTACTTTCCGTCCAACCACAATGCACGTAAAACAACACAAGGCAAAAATAGACACAGCTTTAATTATTGCGTTTTGGTCGTTGCGTCAGCTGCGTACGTTGCGGTCGTTACTTACTTGTTTGCGTGCTTTTTGCGTCACCTGCGCAGAGGCATAACCAGAAATGTGAATTGGGGCCTCATCTCTTTCCTCTCCCTTCCCGTCCTTTTTTTCTAGTTTTTTCTTTTCTTTTTGCCTTCTTTTTCCTTTCTTTTCTTCTTTTTCTTTTCTTTTCTTTTTTTCACTTTTTCTCCATTTTTTTCTTTAGAAATAAAACGATTAATTTTTTTTATCGAGAAAATATGGGAAAGCGCTATGACATTTTTTTAGCAGGGTCTGGGGTAAAGCCTTAGCCGAAATCGAATTCGGTGTGTGACCTACCACGACTTTGTTCGAACCTACCATGGTCTCATTCCGTCCTACGTCACTTTGCTTACTCACTTTTGTGTCCACGGCACAGTTCCCACCTCCACCCACTGTACCGCCTCTACCATGGTAGGCCGGGGATCTGTCGGGCATCACATCTCGTTTCCATAGGCTCAGCATCTGGCTAGCAGAAGATGCTTGATTACCCATGGTGGGAAGGGGATCTTGCCG
>Ga0209367_1007621_pt1 | contig 14890 bp, 10 predicted proteins | sample WorMetLIZISLAND2_FD_187412 | JGI IMG/M metagenome (GOLD analysis project Ga0209367, IMG submission 187412) | Marine gutless worms symbiont microbial communities from Max Planck institute for Marine Microbiology, Germany - Olavius geniculatus... ... | reverse complement strand
GACAACCCTGCAGGAGTTAAGCCACGCTGCCCTAGATAGGCAGCGGTGGGCAGCGATAGTAAGAATGGCGTCAGACACCAACGGGCATTGAGCCCACGGTTGTCGATGATGATGATGATGATGTGAAATAACTGCTGTTTACTGAAAACAAAACTCAAATTTTAGATTAATAAAGAAGGACATAAACAAAAAATAAAATCTGATTACAATACAAATATAAGCCACAAACGCATACAAACCAGCTCAAGTTATTGGCATCATTATCGTGGACATCATCATCATCATTGTCTTTGTTGTCATCACTTTCTCTCTGCTCAGCCTCTGCATCATCTTCAGCCACGCCTGCTGACACGTACTCGGCAAGCTTGCGTGATCTCTCCATCTTGGACTGGAAAGCTGCCAGCATCTTCAATGTCTCCACCTCCCGGTCGGATCCTTCCTTTGCCCGCCGCTCGTTCTGCGTCTTGTACTTGTTCCGCTCAGCCAGATATGCGTCGACCACGCCAGACGCAGCACAAGTACCACCCACTGCACATGGCACATTCAGGTTTAGTCTACAATGCATTGTACAGGATGCGGCAAAAAAGTGGTCCCCTCCCGAAAGTCTTTCACTGTTTTCTCAGCAACCGTTTGGAATTTTAATTTAAATTTTCAGATTTATTTACTGAAACATTTTACACCTAACTGCCAAGTGAAATATGATTCTGTTAAAAAATTACAAAGTTATAAATCTCTAACCTGACCGCCTGCCGATTTTCACTTTTTGACAGAATCATATTTTACTTGGCGGTTAACTGTAGAACATTTCAGAAAATAAATCTGTAAAATTTCAGATTAAAATGTCAAATGGTTGCTGCAAAGACACCAAAAAACTTTAGGGGGCTACCATCCAAAACATAGTAAATCAACGAAATCAATATCATTGGGCAGTGGACAGAATGTGGTGTCAAAAAACCTCCAAGTAAACCACTGGATTGTTACAGCAGTGTTCTACAAGCTGGACGCTTCGTGATGCCAAGCCAGCAGCAGCATCAAAGACTAGCACTGGATGAGGATATACAAACTGCATGCACCACTGTATATTATGGTAATTTCATAAACAACTCTTTCCTGTCAATCAAATACACTGCTGCAGACAGCCAAAGCTAAATACTTAAAATATACACATAACGGTCAAAACGCAAAATTAAGACAACAAAACTCAACTAAATCACCGTCTCTAATCATGTTTGGAATTATCTTGCTCTGCTGCTGGTTCCTGTGACAGTAAACATTAGCGATCATAATAAACTAGTAATATCAATTCAATGTGCTATTTCACTGCAGTCACAATGAATATAAATAAATTTTTGTACATCAAAAAAATTCGGCAAGATATATAAATTTGTGTAGAAAACGTTCATAAATGTAATGAAGCAAGTACACAGTCAAAAGTACATGCAAACACAGCAGCTTCACTTGTATCAATATGTCACAACTTTCACAATTTGCTGATAGTAACTGACCGCTATCAGCAGTGTCTGCAGCACTATCTGCAGATGATGGCTTCTTGCGAGAGGACTTCAAGTCTTTTTTCAGCTTCTTTGTTTCTGCCTTCAACTTTGCCCTTCATACACAGGCACCACTCATAAATGTAAAAAAAAGTTCCAGAAAAAATTTTTAAAAAAAAGTTAAATAACGTAAAAACGTGTCAAGAATAAAAAACGTTTAAAAACGTTGAATAAAAAGCGTTGGCCATAATTTGCTCACCCTCTTGCCTAATGCTTAATGCTGTAAGTGCAGTATACCCTGAACTATAGTTTAGATGCAGAGAACTTTATTTAGTTTCAATTCAACCTTGTCGTCATAAGACCATACACATTAAACTAGCCAAATATACTAGTTAAAAAACTTTTTATTTAGTATATTTAGACTAAATAAATAAAATACATCACTATGACCTATTATTTGTTTGCTGTGGTCCCAAAAGTACTTCTCGAAGCTTTTGATGGGATTTTTAATGCACGTATTTTAAAAAATAAGAAAAACGTTGAGCAGAATAAAAAACGTTAAAAAATGTAAAAAAAACGTGGCAAAAATAAAAAAAGTAAAAACATTTTTTACATCTATGGCACCACTCATCTCAACATACGCCAAAGCTTGTACTACATACCAAATGTAGAAAATCGTTCCTATACAAAAAGAATATTATGTAAAATTATCATAATATATACGTTCCTATAGGATGGCCCCTTGATAATAAAGTTCCTTAATTTTCTTCTCTTCCACCAGCTGTCTGGTTAGTTATGTGCAGTTCACCTCAAGCTGATGAACATAAGCATAAAGCATAAGCACATGAAGAGTATGGCTACCACAAGATTATTTGATTAATCTAATTTACCCTTTATTCAAACTTCTATGTTTCCATGTAGGTCAATTATGAACATAAAATCATAAACTCCTCTGTCTTACATACACAGTAAAACAATGAGTCTCAAAAGTAGCTGCGTATAAAACGTTAATAATGATAACCTACAGACGATCATCAGTCTGTGCATTGTCCTGCTCCGACGCATTCGGCTGACGCTCGTGCTGCTGGATGCGATCCAACTTTTCTCGACCTGTCTTCAGTTTCTTCCGCACAGATTCTGTTACTGCCTCAGTCTCCTCTGCACTGGTCTTCTGTACACCCGCCAAGCCAATTAAATGTCCTACATGACTGTAAACACTAGTAACTAAACTCACTGCAACTTCACTTAAAATAAAATTTGTAATTAATCTACCCTTTTGACTTTTGTAAAACTAATACACGTTCATTCATAATCAATTAAACACCATAGTTTTAAAAAGTCGCTGTTCAAAACAAAGCCGATTTGCCTGGCATCTTGCAAACACCGGATCCTTGACAACAGTTTAGAAATTACCAGCCAAATATGCCATACTTTAGTCTAAGACCTGGGACCTCACCCCCTATCTGTTACTTAAATTAATATTTACTTACAAGTATTATCATAAACTAGAAATACGTTCTGTGGAACGAGGTATATGTCCCATTGCCAAGCTATGTAGCCTAGCAGCTGCGTTTCAGTGTTTGACAATCTTATAAGCCTGCAGCCAATTTTGTCTTTGAATAAAAACGGTTGGTTGCCATGACAACAGGGGTCTTTAAGGGAGAAATTTACATGACACCATTGCATAGCCCGGGCCCAAAAATAGGGGGTAGGAGAAAACAGTGTGCAATTAGCTTTTGCGGGAGCCGAGTTATAGTCAATTTTGTCCCGAAATTTGTTGCCATGGCAACAGGGATCGGTAGGGGAAAAATTTTAATGACACCATCAAATAGCCCAGGTCTAAAAATAGGGGGTAGGTGCAAACAGCACACAATTATCTTTTATGGGGACCAAGTTATACCGCTTTGAAATCTCCATTGGCTGTAATGCAAAATTTTGCAACTTTTCAATGATTGCTATGGCAACAGTGTTCAATAAGGGGTGAATTTAAATAACACCGTTAGATTGCCCGACCCTGAAAATAGGGAGTAAGTAAACACAGTGAGCAATTATCTTTTACTGGGACCGAGTTATACCGCTTTGAAGTCCCCATAGGCCGTAATGCAAATTTTTAAAAAATTGGGGTAAAATAGAGGAAAGAGTTATCAGATTTTTTTCCCAAACAAATTCGATCTTACTTTTTGGGCCCCGAATCACTGTGCAAAATTTCATCAAAATCAAATCAAAATTGTGGCCGTAGGAGTGTTTACGGACAGACTGACAGAATGACAGACAGACGCAAGTGATTTTATAATCTGTCCCATGCTATGCTATAGCAATGGGACAGATAACAAAGTAACGATACGGCAACCAGCAGGAAAAAAGATCTCGACTACATTAATTCTATTCACAACAATTTAAGAGAAGCAAAAAAAACAGACACACTAGTCTGTCTCAGCACCACATGTATGTTGAAAGATTCATGTCATTCTTACCAGTCATTAGAGACAGGTTCAAACCAGGCTCTAAACACTGACAGCTTATTCAGTTAGAACTTAAATACATTTGTAATGTACACATAAATGAGCAACAGGGAAGCAAGGAAAGACTGACACGGAGATGAAAGATGACAAATTACCTTTACTGTGTAATTAGGTTGATCCTCATCATCATAAGCATCAATAGCAGGCACTGAGCTAAGTGTACTGTCATTGAGCAGGTCATGACTACTCTTGCCTTTCACTCGCAGGCCCTACATGGCACATCAGACACATACCACAGATATGAGGGGACTACTACTTCAACTACCAGTGTATCTGCAAAGCTTCTTCTTCTTTGTTGGCATGGCGATGCCGACGCACGCTGCGACAGCTGTGTACTAGTTCTCCACTGACGTCTGTTGTTAGCAAGGTGTGTGGCCTCCACAATACCTCAGCCATGGCGATTGCAGTCCTCTGCGACATTATCTAGCCAGCCCTTCCTAGGTCATCCTCTAGCTCTGCTTCTTTCAACTCTGCCATATAAGGCTATATTAGGTCGGCGACAGTTGTCCATTCTGACGACATGATCATGGATTCTTCCCACAATATCCTCTTTGATACCGAAGTGTGCTCTCATGTGCTCATTTCTGATGTGATCCTGTCTCGAGACGCCCATGATCCGTCGCAGACAGCCCTTTTCAAAAACTCTCAACTGCCTGTTCATCTCTGCTGTCAATATGCAAGTCTCTGAGTAGTAACACATAATGTTCAACATCATCGTTTCATACACCTTTACTTTGTTACCCTGCTGATTGTCGTGTTCTTCTGCCAACCATCTCATAGCATCAAATGCTAAAACGATTGTTCGACGAACACCAGGCTGATGAGTTAGTGCCGCAAATCTGCAAAGCTTCAGCACTGTATAATAACACTACTAAAGACAGGTTCAAGACTGTGAAAGGCTTTCAGTTCATCTGTATCAAATCAACATTGACTGTGAACAGTTTAAATGGCACTAAAGACATATTTTGCTAGAATGCTGACATATAAGTGAATTTGTATAGTGCACAATGTCAACAGGAAACCTGCTGAATATGTAGCACAAGAAAACTGCCGTGATTGCCACTAACTGTTAAAACAGCTCCTCTAGAGTTTTTTTACTCACTTACTTAAACAATAGCTCATAAAACAAACTGGTCTGTCAAAAAAACCTTAGAGCAGCAACAGTTGAAAGTCCCACTTTGGAAACTCAGCCTAACCTCAATTAGATATCACATGCTAAATCAGTACAACAAAAAATGCAGCAACAAGAAGTACTTAGTACATTAGCAGTAATAAACGACTAAAGGCAGGCAAGCAGCAGTAAACTGGAACTCAGACCTGAGCAGCTTCAGTAACTTCTCTTTCATCTTCCTCCGCTTCTTCCCCAAATGATAACAACTGAAAGTTTCTATTTAAACACACACAGAAACTTTCACAGCAATTAGTCTCCAATCAAATTACTGTATTTTTCCTTGAGGGTTTGATGTTCGTTGGGCCTCAAAAGTGCACACATGCTGTACAGTGTGAGTCAGATAATTTTACATCCCTAAAGTTTTTGAACGTTATTTTCATTCAAAGACTGAAACTTTTAAAGCCATATTTTACATGCATATTCAGAGTTCAAGACTATACCAAATTACTCAGCTTCATTCAATTATTCTTAAATTTGATGAAGTTATGTCATATTATGCATGCTCAGCCAGAGAATTTTCTATTCTCACTTAAGGCCCACTCTACTGACAGACGTAGAGAATGAACGACCACCAAATTCACCAGACCTCAATCCAGTTAACTGTTATGTGCAGGGTCCAATGCTGCAGACATTTCACAAACTTAATTCAAAGCCAAAGACCATCCTGGAGCTAATAGTGTGCTGTAGCAGATATGGGATGACTTGCCACAGACTTTCGCTGTATCGTCTGAATGCATGTATTTTGGCCGGTGGCGAACATTTTGAACATCAAAGGTAAAATTATTCAAAAAATATTTTATTAAATACTCTTAGCTGTTTCTAAAACTGTAATACCCCAGTATTTTGTGCATTTTAACCATTTGTTTGTTGTCAAATATCGAAAGTTTGTGTTGTGTGGTAAATGCATTGTGAAAATGGAAACAAAATCTCTGAGTGAGAGTGCATAATATGGCATAGCTTCATCAAATTAAAGAATAATTGAATGAAACTTTGCAGTTTGGGGTAGATCTAAACGCCAAATATGCATGTAAAAGACGGCTTTAAAAGTTGCAGTCTTTGAAAAATAACATTTATATTTAGACTTTAAAGGTGTAAAATCTACTGACTCACACTGTAAAGAATGTACTGCAGGCATCAAAAAGTTCACGATTAGAAACCCAGTCTAACTTAGATTGATGCAAGATAAGTAGGCCGACCACAAAGAAACTTGTGACAGAAGATAAATGTATGTAAATACATCACAATATGCAAATAAATTACATCATATTCATACGAACTATGCTAGCTACAGAGCTGTCATATCAGTTTGCCCCGCACATGTCTTACAAACTGATTTACAACAGCAAATTATCTGTAAAATTAACAAAAAAATTACAATGCATCAATTATTTAATTCACATAAGTCGTAATTTCAAAAAAGCAATCACTAACTTTGTGCCCCTTTTCTCGTGCTTCTTAAATTCCGCACTGTCTTCGGTAATCTTTGGCTTTTTGACTCTCGGCACAATATCATCAAATGGGTTTGATATTACCTGCAATCAGACAGACACCTTAGCCATAAACAAAATCGGCCTCATAAATTATTATGTTTTACAGAAATAACATATAATGCATCCTTCAATTCAGCAAATTAAAATGCACACAATGCATTATTCTCTCAAAACCAACTTGGATGTAGTTTTATATAATTTATGTAAAAAAAAGCAACAGTGTTATATTTTATGTGATTAACTCGACAAAATTATTATGGTAACATACAAGGGTCGTTCGATAAATAAGTTACAAAACAGCATTATTGTGTTAGTTTTCAAAATATTAGAAATCCAAAATATACGTGTTGTAGGAAATTTAATTCTGAGTAGCAGCTGTGAGTTTTATGACGATGACGTCAGACATCATTTATAAACATTAAATATGGCGATGTTGCCATTAAACTCCTCCTGTAACGAACAGTGTGCCGTTATTGTATTTTTGTCGGCAAAAAACAGAAATGCAAATTTGATTCACTCTGAAATGCAACTAGTATATGGTGCCAAGTGCTTTACGAACCAAACAGTTCACGTTTGGTGTGAGAAAATGCTAGATGCAACTAGTCATCCTTCCACTGCATGGACAGCAGCCAGCATTGTTCTTTGCATCAGGCATTCAGAAATTTGCTGACAGATAGGACAAATGTTTGAGCAAACTCGGTCGATATGTTGAAAAATGAAACACTAATCTTTAGCATTTGAAGAGATGGCGTTAAATGAAATGGCGTTAAATGAAGTTTATTCATTTTTTTCCTTCCTATGCTGTTTGTCACTTGCGAGTAATGATGGATTACTGGTGCGGAAAATAATACAAGTGTAGACTGTGTTCTGTGAACAGATGATGTCACAATAATGATGTCATCATCAAAAATATTTCTACACATGTTCAGAATAAAATTCCTCACAGAAAGTATATTTTGGACTTTTTAGATTTGGAAAATTAACAAAATGATGCTGTTTCGTAACTTATCCATCGAACGACCCTCGTAGATATGACGATGAACACATCAAGAAGCTGACTGGCAGTTAAATATCAAAATCAACTCACCTTTGTTTTAATGATCTTGTGTGGACTGCGCGGTCTCTCATTAACATCGGTTTCGCCTTCAGCTAGTTTCAGCATGTTGTAGATTGTGTTACCACCGACCTAATCATATTTTTTTTTAAAAATACATCATCTGGTTGACACAAATAAAGAAATCTGTAGTGTGAACATTATGACTTCTGCTAGCTGCATTAATATCCTGTATTCAGCTGTATCTTGATCAACTAGCTCACATCAACACGAAACTGTTATGCTAAAGTCTGACACATGTGAATATATACAGGGTGTGCCAAAAAATGACCCAGCTTGTTTTTGTCAGAACTTCGTCAAATCTCCACCAAATTTGATAATTTTTGGCGTACAGATAGCCAAGACGATAATAATATGTAAGGTACACTAAATCTCCACCTCACATACTTTATGTCAACGCATTACCATGTAAAACACAGATGCGGTGCTTCAAATTGTTGCATAATGCTTAGTTGTTGTCTCTGTAAAAATTTTACCAACTTAATTAAGCACACAATAAACTAAAATGTGATTTATTTAGCAGAATTATAAGTTTGTGTAACAAATTGCTTCCAAGTTATCAGAATTTATGCCCAAAGTGTATACAATGGCTTAGACGTGATGCCACGTCTGACAGCAGCATAGGCGATCAACTGATCAAAATGTACAGCACTCACTCATCCATAAAATCTGTTTTAAGCTCATCAATCAGTTTGTCTGCTATTTTCAGCGTAAAATATTAAATACCACAAAATTATTACATCACATGGCACTGTCTGTCAAATTGATAATAAAAAAGTGAGCAATCTGATACTGATAATCACTGTGTAATGTAACGATTTGAAGTATCTGCATTTTACGTGGTAGTACATTGACAATGAGTGTACCTTACATATTACATATTATCAAATTTGGTAAAGATTTGATGAAGTTCTGACAAAAACGAGTTGGGTCATTTTTTTGGCACACCCTGTACTGCATAGCATTTTCACCAATCCATTGCTTCACTATGTAATCTCTCTTGAGCATGTCTTACAGACATGACTAACAACGTCTCATTGCACTGACTACTATTACGTGACTTCACTGTTTAGGCTTATTGTTACATGTCCTTGTAGTCTTAGGACTTAACGCCATACTAAAGTTAATTCGTCCTTCATCATCATCATCATCATCATGTACAACACAGTATAGATGATTAAAAAATCAATGATCATCTTTGACATTTTGCATTCAAGTTTTTGACCAATAACTATTAATCAAACATCAACTGACATCCCCAAATATCCCTATGATCATGAGAACAACTGAGACCTTGCCAAATATAGTGTGCTTATTGTTGAGCTCTGGAGTTGCAGCCAATGTGAAGAAGAACTGGCTACCATTGTCATGAGCTCCGGCATTTGCCATTGCCACAAGACCACGCCGCACGAAGCGCAGTCGAGAATGAAACTCATCCTGTTTATCAATGAACACAAACGGCATGCTAAACTGCACAGTGCACATTAACACTGCACGAACTGCAGAAAGTGTGAAACTAAACAAATGACTATAGAAACATAAATGACTATCATACTGCTGTCACACTAATCATGTGCCTTCACTAACATCTGGCCAGTATCTGTACAATGTGTACATACATTCCTAAGCAGAGATCAGACACTGAGGTGTCATAGTGACAAGTGACTGACTTGATGGCGATTCAGCAACAGATCTTTCACTTAATGATACTGCAAGAAGTACAATACTAAAGTTATATTTACTAGTAATATTTTATTTGTCATATTTAACAGATACAGTATAGTGCTTTTCCCAGAAATAACTATACAGCTATATAGAACACAAAGATACAGAACTGACAACACAGAAAACATCATTTTCTCAGTGGCACTGAGAAACCTGGTGATAAAGGCAGTCATTAATTTATACACTTTAAACAACAGATAATGTAAAAAAAACTGCAGGCTTACATTGAAAGGTTTTCCATATACGGACTCACCACCATGACCCGTGCCAGTAGGATCACCACCCTGGACAATGAAGTCACGAACCAAACGGTGGAAAACTGTGCCATTATAATAGCCCTCCAAACATAACTGCACAAAGTTGCGGCAAGCCTTTGGTGCTTCCTTTGACCACAATTCCACATCGATGTCACCAACTGACGTCACTAACAGAACCTAAACGAGCACGGTAACAAATCGTACAATCGATCACCAATACTTCACAGCTTAACATTTAACTGCAATTTAACTGTTGCTGCAACATGAGCTCTCATCAGCTACTCTGCAAGTTCAATATCTGGCTCATTTGTGATACACTGACACAGTAGTGAGAAGATCTAGATATGCACCCAAGCACATGTTAAAACCAATGAAATCAGCTCTGTCACCACATGCAGGTTCCAACATTGCGAACACTGCCGCACAGACGCACTGGCGGGTTGCCTTCCGAATGGGCACACTCTCAGAATTTTCTGAAATTTAGCATAGACAGTCTTACGTGTGTCCTGTGTTGATTGGTATAGGTGTTAAAGATCGAGAATAAACGCAAGCGCTGTTTTAACACTATTACGTAACGGCGCCGTCGGTCAATATTAGGGCCTAGTCAGCACAGTCAGCAGCAGTTGACTTACAGTTATTTCGGGGGGATACAGACGTGCGTTTGGTATGTGATAATTAATTAATTTTAGTGTGCGGAAAATGATAATTTTTGCTGAAAGTCAATTTTTTATTTTTTTGGTACTGTTATGCATTTATGTAGGCCTAAACTGATCTGATACGTAGTAGGTCTGCTCTGTTCAGAGATATCGATAGTCTTACCTTTCGTTAGACGTTGCATGTGCAGAGTAACTCACAGCGCAGTCAGTTATACATTCCACGCAAGTTTTTTTGATATCTATTACGCCTAAATACTAAATAGGCCTACAATCAATGTACATAGCCATTAGTGCATTATGTGTTTGCACTGTCAACACAGGTGGGCAGGTGGCCTGGTGCAGGTTACTTAGTGATGTGCTAATTCATTCTGTTTGCTAAGCGGTTAATCAACAGGCGTAGGCGGTTATACAAAGTAGACAGTGAGACGGTATATTAAATTGTCTCCATCCCGGCATTATCCAACTTTAGCCCTAGCTGGGGCTTGAATTTTTCTGGCTAATTTATTACACAACGTGAAAGTCTGCCTAAAAGACTGTGTTGCGGCTTATTCAGTTATAACAGTTTACTACATTTGTACTGAAATGAATAAGCGTCTGCAACTCCATGTTGTCGCTTATTCAGTATAATAATTTTGTTCATAACTGAATAAGCCGCAACACAGCCTAATCGAAAGGCGTTAAAACCTTTGGGAGAAGCGAATGTCACACGTCGCTAGTTAGCCAGACCTGGGCCATTAACGCATGCATGTCTGTGCCGTCTCCCAGTAGGCCTAGATCCTAGGAATGCTAGGCAACGATCTCAGTTGCTGCAGTCAGTGCAGTGTGTTAACGTGCTTGACACTAATTACTTGGCGGATGATAAACAAGTGTCCAGTGCCCCTGCAGATCTATACCTCGCGGCACGCAGTGGTCGTCCGTCACACATGATCTGAATGTGCATTCTAGTGTCCAGAATGGCGCTCACTTTTACAATGCATGCGGCAAAAAATAAACCGATTTTTTCGCCACTACCGCGGTAACTACCGTAGTTTTTTTACCGTTACCGCGGGATTAGCCTACTGTAGAAATTTACCCATTTACCGCAGTACTTTTTCCATTACCGTGTTACTCTGTATTACAGGGGACTAATGATTTGGATACTATGCATTTACGCATTATAACTGATCACTTGGCGGTTATGCTGCAGTACTATTTAGTTCATTTTTCATCACAGTAGGCCTATAAACCGTTGCAACGAATTTTTTCAAAGCGCGTCGGATGTGCAAGGCAATTCGTTTTCTCTGCAGACTCTTGTCGACGTTTATTCAGTATTTGCACAAATTCAGATGCATAGCAACAACAATAATTTTATTGTAACATACAACAGAAAAATAATTATGTACTTTTACATACAATTGAAAATTACATTTATATAATTATGCAAAAACATTAACTAAATGAAACACAAGTAAACACATGATAGAGTTCTCACGAAATTCTGAGTGTTCGTTTGAGCGCATTATGATGGACAACGTCAGAAATGTTGAAGTCATCATTAGCGCTTCGTTGTGAAGTACCACATTGTGACTCATCAAGGTAGGTCGGTTTAGTACATTTTACAATCCGCACATCTCTATTGTAAAGTACCGTTCTGAAATAACCTTTGACCAGATCACGTGACTAGTCTGAGACGCAGTCAATTAGTTTATCGTAGTTCGCTATGAGTTGCCACGTTCTACTTTCAAGTTTTTTATGCTGTTAAGCTGATGCATTAAATTTACCGGTTAGAGTGGAGTTTACTGGGTGCCATAGGAATACATTGCGCCTATTATTTCACATATATACCGTATAACTACCAACAGAGTTAGGTTTAGGGTTAGGATTATGGTTTAGGGTTAGGGTTAGGTGTAGGGTCAGGGTTAGGTGTAGGGTTAGGGTTAGGATTTAGAGTTAAGGTAAGATGTATTCCTATGGCGCCCAGTAAACTCCACTCGTCCCAATTTACCATGTTTGCCTATTTTCCTCTATTCTATACCACGTTCTGCAACAATTGGTATAAGTTTAAGCATAATTTGTTTGACCAAATTTGACGTGACAAAAAACGGGATGAGGTCAACTTCTAAGGCTAACTTGCTAACGCGATTCGATAGCGATATCGGTATAATACTTCGGTTGTAAACGCGTGATCCTAGGATCGATTCCGGCTTGGACCCGACAGAGATAGGTAAGACTACGCATAGGGTAAGTGTCTAGGTAGGTAGGCAGATAGGTAAGGTAAGTAGTACGTAGGTAGGTAGGCGAAGATAGGGAAAGTCAGGCGACCGACGGAGACGACACCGAAATTCTTTTTCGCCGCCTATTCTTTTTGCCCCCTAAAAGCTGCTATACCCCATTTTCCGACGCTCAAACAGCAAAAATTTTTCGTCCCTTTTTAGATCGCCCCCTAATCCGTTCATATGCAAAATATTGTGAGCGTGGCCATTCGGAAGTCTTCCCGCACTCGCGTTGACAGTAAGTAAGCAAGGCCGCCGTGTGGCCAATTTCTGTGATCGCCACACGGCCGCTGTGTGGCTAAGTACCGCCTAGGAAGTTTTGCGACAGTCCAAGTGACAAGCTCATTCTCCAGCTACCGGATAAGCACACCGTACAACAATTTAATTTTGCTGCCAGCACCTTCCCATTTGTTGGCGGCTCTTGAACATAAATGTTACTCATTGTACAGCATAAAGAAGCTTCGAACAATATTCTCAGCAATAACATACGACAATAATTAATAAATTAACTATTCTTTGCAATGTTTGTTTACCTATACGGCCTTGACCTTCATTACAATAAATTACTACGCGGGCAGTGCCCGTTGCTATGGTAATTACTGTTTTGATTTTGCAGTGAATATATTGCTGGGAAAGTAACAGTTAACGATTATAGCTGTACAAATAATGTTATGTTGTCCACATTTACTTTCTTTTGATTGTCAACATTAGCTAGTTCGCATAAATTGGATTTAATATATAGAACTATTTTACATCTCTGGCGTCGTTTGTTCTTCCGCCACAGTTGTTGAGTGTGTAGTGTTGTAATTTTGGTGCTAAATATTTTCTTTAAATATATCAATTTTGCATGTCTGCTGTTAGCAGTCTGCCTGCAGTTGGACGACGACGCGAACCCAAAGGTTCAACGTTTTTCAGATCAGGCGAAATGAACTACGGCAGAGCTGTTCTGAATTTCAACTGGTACCGTATTCACGTAGTTTTTCGGGACGAGTGAAGATGTAAACTATTCATTACTATGGGTAGTTTGCGATCAGCTTTTCCAGTGATTGCGAACGCTAAATAACTGACAGAATACGGCACTGTGATGAACAAACGTGCAAGAAACATATTTCGCTAGTTTTTCAATCGAATTTGTCATACAATGATTAAACGAGTGAAGTTTTAGATCGAAAATTGTTAAAACCCGCCATCATTCACTGTAGCGAAGCACAATGATATATCGTGTGCACTAGTAGTTAGCCACATTAGGGCTGTGCTGTTTTGAATAATTTATTAGTGAAGTGCTCTTTCCAAACCATGTTATTATGTTCTAGTGAAACAATTCATAACATTTTTATTTTTATTTGCCTTCTCCCCAGACTCCAACTCCATTTTGTGGTGAAGGTCGTAATTTTGATAGCAGTTGTGCATACTTGTGCATACGTCACTGATCTCGTAAAATTCTTTGAGCCATAGGCAAATGGTTGTGTCGAGTGAAGTTCGCTGAAACAAGCATTAAATGTATACTAAATAGCATATTAGTAATTAAACTAACAGCGAAATATAATGAAAAAATGAACTGTGTTAACAATACATAAAAATGTGCACTGAATGGCATGCAAATGTGCAAGTTAAGTGGAACTATTTTTTTTCACACGACTACACATAACGGTGGATCGGTTTGTTTGTTCTCGTCTTCTTTTTTCTAGCCAGTTTTCAACTTATTTTTCTTGTCAACTAGTTTTACCGAAATGCATGAGGTCTCTTTGTGGTCGGTCTTTGAATATAAGCACCCAGTTTCTGAAACATGACATTTGTATAATAAAGTCTTCTCAGTGAAAACATCTAGCACATGCTTGACAGACTCATCTGCTACCTGCAGCATCAAGTCGGAATACTGGTAGGTTTATTTAGATCTTGTTCTTGTGCTTGTATAAGATTTACATACTTATCATTTTATAAATATCAATATCGATATCGCGATATTTTGAAAATATCGTATCGATATTATATCGAAATTGAAATCCTGATATCGAATCATCACTACTTTAATTACTTTTCATTAAAATGAAGGCAGCAAATTATTTATGATATATTTGGTTATTCACATGTATTACATATACCGGTTGTCAGAGCCGTAGCTAGCATTTTACGATTGGGGGTGCTGAACAAAGCAGTGCTAAGTGTCGAAGGTGCGAGCCGAATCGAGGCGCCGAAGGCACCAAGGGGGGTAG
>Ga0209367_1007620_pt1 | contig 14890 bp, 8 predicted proteins | sample WorMetLIZISLAND2_FD_187412 | JGI IMG/M metagenome (GOLD analysis project Ga0209367, IMG submission 187412) | Marine gutless worms symbiont microbial communities from Max Planck institute for Marine Microbiology, Germany - Olavius geniculatus... ... | reverse complement strand
GCAAGCCTGTCTTACGTTTAATGTATTCAAAATGAATCCTTTGTTAGAATTACTATTACTGAATTTTATAATAATTTTCTTTTGCTCCCTTGTCAATTCTTTGCCTGCCGTATCCAGCGCATTTCAATCGCTTCGTTTGTCAATATTTTCGATTAAAATGACGTCGTGAATGACGCAACGCGTTTTACGTAGATAAAACTACATGACCATAGATATAAATCGGCTACAGATGCGCTCAAGTTCGAAATTTTACTTGTTTTATTTGCGGTGCGCTTCACGACTTTCTGGCATCGTCATCGCATTATGACACACTTTTGGCCACCCGCTGTAGTTAGCTTAATAGAACTTAGCCACCATTGTGTGTGAATAATTTGTTTTCAATGTTGCTTACGTCTGTGTTGTTAGTTTATTATTGTTTTTTAGGTTTTTGTGATGTTTGATTTTTCTTGTCGATTCTCATTGTTAATATCAGTGCAAGTGATTGCCGAGAATGACTCGTCTCTGATATATATTTGTCGATAGATAGGTTGATTGATTTTGATTGTTTATTTAAATTTAAATTGGTTGTTTATTTATTTACTTAGCAGTTTGTTTATTTATTTATTTACCGATGATGGATTAACTTAATTTTGCATTTATTAAACTTTGTGGTCTTCTTTTAGTCTCTGACAGTGGTTGCATGTGGTCTGTAATCAGCTCTGAAACTGCATTATGCTTACCCATATTTGGCGCATTTATGCCTTGTTTGTTGGTATTTTTATTGAACATTATTCATTGGTCATTATTATATTATGATTATGATAGTTAAGATGCTGGTGGTGACGTGCGTAGGTCGACCACCGGGTCCGGAGGCAGAGAACAGCGTCGACCGAGAGTCCTATTCACTGGCTGCTGGCCTGGGACTGGGTCTTGTCATGCTTGGAGTGAGTTTCAGTAGTAATAGTACACTTCAGTAGTGGTTGGAGTTATAGTTGAAGTAGTCGTCATAGTAATACTGCTATAGTGTGTCCAGTTCACACCTATGTTGCCCCAGGTAGTGTAAAAGCAGACGTTGGGTGAGGTAGAAACTAAAACAATTATTTAATAGCCAGTGGTGTCGGACATTTTTGTTCCAAACATTATTAAAATCTGCTAATCTTTCTTCAAGTTACGATTGATAATGTCGGGGATGTTTTTTTCAAGTTTTCTGTTTATTTCAACACATTTTGCTTGATTTGATTGCCCTAGGTAGTGCAGAAGCATACATTGGGTGAGGTGGGAAACTGAACGGTCATTTGATGGCAAGTTTGTCAGGAATATTCGTACCAAAAACTATCAAAATCTGATAATTGGTTTTAAAGTTACGGTCAAAAATGTCGGGGATGTTTTTTGAGACACAGTGTAGTACACTTTAATAGCGATTGATAGTTGAAGTAGTCATCATAGTAGTACTGCTGTAGTGTGGCCAAATCACATTACAACACCAACGCGACTCATCTGTCTGTGACAGTAGGCAGTGATGGGACCAAGACACCAGCCCCCAAGACTAAGACCAAGGCCAAGGCATTTAATGCACTGAATACTGGATAGGTCTCAATACGAATTAGCACACTACAAAACATACAACTTAGATGTAAAACCTATTATTGGGACAAAAAATCTCAATAATCTTGTTAATCCAGTCATAGTGAACATATCTTTGCATTATGCCATGCAAGTTCAGTAGTCTACGTCAACTTATCAACTACAGTTACAGATTAACGTTGCATGTTGCATCTTAAGAACATCAGATTCTCAAGCACAGATTCTGACATCTTTGAACGGTGTGGGCACATTACGGTGCTGCCTTGTGATGTTGATGTTGTTGATGTTGTTGTTGCTGGGTGTAGAAAGGCTGTGAAGTGCTGGGTCTCTCTGACATGGCAATGCCTGACCAGCTGTACCTTTACATGGTCGGGGGTCAGAAACGTCCCATGGTAAACTTCTTGCATTTTTAGTTTTATGCAGCTTTCTGTAGACTTTGTAGCAGTTGAAATAGCTGTGATGTTTTTTGCTGCTGTCGAATTACTTGATATTCTGCAGAACTGACATAGGCCGGCACATAGTCTTGTGTTGCCCATTGGCTTAATGTCATACGGAGATATTAAATACAGGTATTTTTGTACGTTTTCACATTGAGCAGATTGGTTCATGTTGAGAGCTGTACAAGTTACAATGCCAGTTATCAGTTTACACATTCGTTCATTCATTCAATTTATCCATTGTTATCATCATCATAACAAGTAAGTTATAGTGTGACGTTTACAGCAAGGACAGCAATGCATCACACTGTCTGTGCAGTGGCAGTCTTCCACTTTAGAAATCTCAATATTGCGTGTTTGTTATGTAGACTGGTTCAAGTCCAGAGCGCTATAAGTTGCTGAGTTATCAGATCGTTTATTCATTTATTTTTAGAGGGCTAAAATATTAAGCTGCAGAAATTTTGTCGGAAATGGTCACAATGCGAACTCGGAGATTGGGAACATGTCAGCCAGACAAGCCGCATTGAAGCGTTGTCAGCGACCGACAAATGCTGGAACAAAAACATGGTTTCTCGTGGATCAGTCGTTGCCTCGGTCAAACGCCTTCCGATTTGTGCCAGGAACTCCTGGGTGCTGACACTCGTGGGGCAAGTGTTTCGAGTGCTACTAGAAAAAAGTCTTGGGTGCTGCTGAGTGAGCTGTACTTGTTTCTTTTTCTGACAGCTGCAGTCTCAGCGGCACTGGCACTGGTGATGGCACTCTGCTGCAGATAGGTGTTCCCCAGAGTGTCGACCACTGTGACGTCCCAAGTGGCGCTGCACCTAGAGTTTCATGGCAACAATGTCAAACCGTCAGGCCGCTTGCCATTGTGGACCATTTATTTATTCCTTCATTCCTTCATCCCATTCATGCATCATTTTGCTTGGTTGTTATATAGACCGGTTCAAGTCGAGAGCGGTTCAAGTCTCCGAGTTATCAGATCAAGGAAGGCGAATGTGTCAACGTGGACGTGACCAGCCCCGGTGCTACCATGGCTCTCGGCCTCATGTTCTTCAACACAAACAACAGGTATGTATTTCACTATTTACTTTTAGGACTGGGCAGTTGGGTGGTGAAATCATGGTAGTAGAAACATTGAGATTTCTAATGTGAATGATTGTTGCTGCATGCTGTTGCTCACTAATAGGGTAGTGATTGTAATTAGTCCGCCCGAAAGCGATAGCTTGCGGAGCGGACTTATGTTTTAGCCCAGATGTTTTTTTTAAATTTTTTTCCCAGCACGAGATCTCCGAGATGCGTGGGCCAACCGGCATGAAATTTTGCACGGTGGTCAGTACTAGGCCCAATTTTATAATGCCGGTCCAAAATTTCGAGGGGCACACCCCAAAAAAATTTGGGGGGCGAAAAACATGCAAAATTTGGCCCGATTTCGGACGACTTTGAAGTTCGGCGGCAAATATCTTCAAAACAGATAAAGATATTGAAAATCGGATGGTCATTCCGTCTATCGCGATTCCTCCTGCGTTAGGCGAAACAAGTCCGGTGAAGTTTGGTCCAGTGACCTTGGAGATTTAGATGTTGAATCGTATCCGCCCAAAGTGCATTTTTCGGAAGACCATATTTCGGCCCCTAGGGGGTGCTGCGCCCCAAAATTTTTACACTTGCTAGAGAATCACCAAGTCTTACTAGCGCACCCCCCACTGGGGACGGGGGCCCCCCTTACAACTTTTTTCAAAGGGGGGTCAAAAATTGCCTTAAAATGCAATAAATTAACGCTTATAACTTCGGAGTTAGGGGGTGTAGCTCGACGAAACTTTGGCACTTGACGTGGCTAGGTTGAGGTGTTAACGCAAGTACGAAATTTGGGGGCACCGCCTTCCTTAGAATTTGGGAGGGCAAAAAACGTCCAAAATTTAGTACGTTTTACGACAACTTTCGAGTTTGACCACGAATATCTCTAAACTGGATAGAGATATCGACATAGCCTAAACGGCGTTATCAAATACGGTTAATTCTGCGTTGAACAAAAAAATTTTTGTGAAATTCCGTCCACTACGAACCAAGTTATAAGCGTTAATGTTGACCTACCCTAAGTCACATTTTTCGGAAGACATTATTTCGGCCCCTAGGGGGTGCTGCGCCCCCAAATTTTTACACGCGCTAGAGAATGACCAAGTCTTACTAGCGCACCCCCCACCGGGAACGGGGGCCCTCCCTTACCACTTTTTTTCAAAGGGGGGTCAAAAATTGGCTTAAAATGTAATAAATTAGCGCTTATAACTTCGGAGTTAGGAGGTGTAGCCCAACGAAACTTTGGCACTTGACGTGTCTCTATATTGTGGTGTTAACGCAAGCACAAATTTTGGGGGCACCGCCCCCCTTAAAATTTGGGAGGGCAAAAAACGTTCAAAAGTCTGTGTGATTTTTACGACAACTTTCGAGTTTGAGCGCAAATATCTCTGGAACCGATGAAGATAACGACATAATCTAAACGGCGTTGACGAGAGCGATCCTTTCTGCATTGAATAAAAAAAATTTTGTGAAATTCCGTCCATTACGAACCAAGTTATAAGCGCTAATGTTGACCTACCCTAAGTCGACGAAGCGCGTTCGGCGTATGCCAATGCATTTGAGTTCGGGCCACATGACTTTGATGCCGGGGAAATTCTCTCCCCCCTCTTTATACCCCCTTCTAATTTCCCCCAATCGGACTTAGGGCGCCGGACAGACTCACGTTGGGCTTTGCCCCAAATTTCTAGTATTTTGATAAATTTCTGGCATTTTTTCAGGTTAGCTAATAGTACTGAGTATGAACAGGGTGGGCCAAAAAGTAAGCTTCCAACTTCTGTCCATATTTTTACCAAATGTTGACTGACTTTTAAATTTCTTCACTGATACATTCTGTTCAAAATTTGTAGTGACATGTTTATTAAATAGCGCACCACATTTTGACTGTTTGTTGCTTTGAATGTCACTGTGCATATCAGCTGAGAGTTCTACTGTTTGTTGTTTGACTGCTGGACTGGTTGACCTATCATTATGCATAGCAGTTGGTTTGTTTGTTAGCTGTTTTCAACTGAGTAAAGGGATCGGATACAAAATTGAAGTACCGGTACAGTATCTTACCTGATAGTGTTAATTGATGATTATAGGTCAGTGGCCGACTGGTTCGTTATCCCAGACACACAGTCGTTGCTGGACTTTGTTCGACCCGACTTTCTTCTGCTTCGAGTGTGTAACATCTATATGAGAATATTAGCAAAACTTGCTGGCGTCAGTCTACCATATAGAAATAATTTTTCTGTAATTCGATCCTCTGTAATTTTACATTTTGTGTTGAACTTGAGACATTTTTGATTGTGTGCAGGGTGCTGCAATAAAGTAGTTCCCAAAAGTTTTTCGCTGGTTTTTCAGCAACCATTTGGAATTCATTTGAAATTTTACACTTATATTTAGTAAAACCTTGTACATCTAATTGCCGTGAAAAATGTGATTTTGTTGAAAAACGACAAAGTTATAGACTTTTTAACATGACCGCCTACAGATTGTTCAGCACTAAAAATGTTCAAGCTACTACACCAATGCAATAACATCCTTGAAACAACACAGTTAACTAATGATCAGATGCCAGAATTCCATTGTCATTGTGAATGTTCGAAGTGTCTACCACCAGCTCCAAGCTCTAACACAAGCCTTCAGTCGCTTAATTTGAGAAGTTTTTCACAGCCTTGACGATTGGTTCTTGTTGCAGGTTGCTGCATGTAACCTGAAGCGCTTCCTTGACTTAGACGATTGTTTTCGGCTTTGTTTTGAGCGCGGAGTAAGCCTCCAGCATTACACCCACATGTGATAGTCTATTGGGTTTATATTTGGCAAATTTGGAGGCCACTGGTCCTTAGTGATGAAATCTGGACAGTTGGCCTGCAGCTCGTCCCGTGTGCTGCACGCTGTGTGTGCTGGCGCGCTGTCCAGCTGGAAGATGAACCCAGTGGGCAGCCAGCGATTGGTTTAAAAGAACGATAAGTGATAATTTATAAACAAAATAAATTACTGTTTATCAAAACGTCACTGTGACGTTATCGGCAATAACATGGTAACCATTTTTTTGAAAATTAAATAGCACTCTTAGCTTGAATATTTTTTAATGCTCAAAAATCGGTAGGCGGTCATGTTTAAAAATCTATAACTTCGTCGTTTTTCAACAGAATCACATTTTAGTTGGAAGTTAGATATAAAAAATTTCACTGAAAAAAAACTGTAAAATTTCACATTAAAATCCCAAATGGTTGCTGAGAAAACAGCAAAAACTTTAGGCGCTACTTTTTTGTCGCACCCTGTAGTATGCTGTGCATGTAACTTTCTTGGTACATATAACATCAGATGCTAGTGTTTTGGAGTTTTATTTCTAAGATTTTTGTACTGTTGTAAGATCCACTGTTTTCAGGTGGTGTTGGTTGGGCTTCCGGCATTATGTTATGTATATGGTACTGGTGCAGGTTCTTTGTCGTAGCCTGATTTTGTGGAACTCTGTCATGCCATCTGAAGCTTGGATCAACAGCAATCTGCCACATGTCAGTAGCTTCTATTTATTTACTTCACATTCCAATAGCCTCCGTCACATTTGTTTTTTTCGTTTGCTAGATTGCTGAGAAAGTTATGTACACTGTGTTCCAAAAAAACACACCCTTATGTTTTCTTTTATATTTTCGTGGAAAATGTTTAGATTTCCACAAAATTTTCAGGGAACGTTCAGGAGGAAACTAGTATTCCATCTGTATAAAAGTTAAATATTCTTTGCTACCGGTGACGTCATGCTGACATCATATTGTTTTGTTTGTAAATTATGGGTTTTACCATTGACGGGAGAAATTTGATGAAATGTTGAAACACATAAATTGATCATTGTGATGACTGAACCCAAAAATATGCAAATTTGTCATGCAGTATTCCGTTGTGAACTGTTTTCGTGGTTTATCTTGTTGGCCGAGTGCGAGATCTTCAAATCTGTTGATGTTGGCAGGCATTCGCATCCTGCGTCACTGCATGGATGACCACTTGCCCGCTATCAGTCGAACGGCTTGATACTGCCAGACATGTCAATTTTTTCATTTAAAAGTTTTATTTCATCAATATTCAATTCTCTGTCTATTGTCCAGAAACATCTTGCACAAATTTGCAGCTCCATAACTCTTGCTGACTCACAAATATTTATCGATGTCTGTTTTCAAAGGTAAAACCCATAATTTAGAAATATGAAAATATGATGTCAGAATGACGTCATCGAAAGGAAAGAATATCTAACTTTTACACTGATGGAATACTAGTTCCCTCCTGAACATTTCCTGAAAATTTTGTGGAAATCTTAACTTTTCCATGGAGATATAAAAGAAAAAGTATGGGGGTGTATTTTTTTCTGAACGCAGTGTACAAATTCTGATGACTTTTTAGAGGCATGTTGAGTGTAAGACAAATGATTCGAGATTGTTGGCAATCCAGATCACGATCCAGATTGTGATTTGTTAAAGGATACATGGAGCAGATAGTTTTAAGTTAGTTGTATTTGGCAGGTGGCAGCACTAATTGCAGTGGTGGAGGTTTGCGTTTTTCAAGCCATTCAAGTTTTTTAATGCTGTAGCTAATGTTGGAGTTATGCACGGGCAAGTTACTGGAATATAACTGGCATAGTTTTGTATTGTATCACTTTCGCTGATCTTAATTTTTACGCGCGAAAGCAGCTACTGTTTTCAGCAAGTCTTAGCCATCGCAATTCTGTCTGTCCATCCGTTCGTCCGTCTGTCCGTCCGTCCGTCTGTCACATGGGTGGATCAGGCAAAAACGGTCCAAGCTAGGATCACCAAATCTTCACCGTCGGCTGCCTGGAAGACTCTAGTTTCAGGAACCATAAAGGTTTTTCATAAATTCGCAGGGGGTCACCCCAAACGAGGGCGCTAAATGAGAGGGGGGTGGGCAAAATTTGCGATTTTTGGCCAATAAGTCGCTGTATCTCAGTAACAGTGCAAAATAGGGCCTAGGTTACTATTAATCACTAATAGGAAGTCGTACACTGGCTCTCGATTGGCGCCCAATTCAATGACCTTGAATGACCTTGAACGCCAAAATAGGGGGTTTTATGGGTTTTTTTTGACGATTTCGGGCCGCGAGGCACATTGCAAGAGCGAATTGCATCGAAACCAATTGAGATAGACATGGACAAGCTGCATATGAATTTTTCAGCATTGAACGTAGATTTTGACGGTCCAAGTCTCGATTTTCTAGGTTCAAGGAAACCTGCGCATGAGGGCATCAAATAGCGGTATCCCCGTAAAAGTCGCGATGAAATGGCTGGAGATATACTGACAGTTTGCAAACAGGAACTACTGTAGGCTTTCGCGTGTCCCGTGAGCATTAGCTGAAATTTTTTGTCTCTCTCTACACTGCGATGAAGTGCGAAGATTCTGCAGCATATTTTATGTTGCTCTTACTCCATACCTATTGTGTAGCATTTATCTGCTGTCAACGAACGTTTTATCGTTGGTTTTTTAAATGATATTTAATGTTATCTTATTTTATAGCTCATTTCTAATAGTCACCAACTATTTCTTCCAATTCTTTTTTTTGAATTTTTCCAGTGATTTTACTGAATGGCACTGTATAGATGTAGGCTGCTCAATAACTCACTTATCTTTTGTTGGTTTTGTGGTTAATGGACCTAGTTTTGTGCTTTCACAGATTGTTGCAGTGTATGCATTTAACAAGACTAAATACGCCAGTGATCCAGACTGTGACGTCGACTTTGAGACAATGAGGTCAGTAATCATAGAAATTTAGTTTTTTTTGGTTTGTTCTGTGTCATTATAATGTTTTGGTTACTGTGATTCTTCCACAACATTTTGCAGAAGCTTACCCTTGCTAACCCAGCATATCCTGAGAGCTATCTCTGGAGATTCAGCGTAGGTAGCAGGCTGCCAGCAGTCTGCTAGCCAAATACAGCTTGAACACACTAAGAGTTCTGATGAAAGTTTGCCGAGTTCTACCAAAGTTTTTTTACACTGTTAATAACTGTGTATTGTATTATATCATATCATATCATATGAAAAAATTTATATTGTCGCCATTACATAGAAAGACCATGGGTGCATAACAGCGGTTTTACAGCAATGATCATTGGTCAGCATAAGCATTATCACAGCTTGAGTTCATTAGTTGATTGTTATAAATGCATAAAACATCAGTTTATACACTTGTTAACGGCAACGTTGAAGAACTTGCACATCGAAAACAGCAACAGGGTCCCCTCCCCGACGTAATCAACCGTGCCAAATTTTATCTCAATCGGGTCAGGGGTTTTGATTCTGTGGGGGTCGAATTTTTGGCTTTCCCATAAGAAAGAGAAGTGGCCGTTAACACAGGGCTTGAACTACCGTTCAGCCTGTGATTCGTGTGTTCAGTGTGAAACATTGCTGTGGTTGTGGTTGTAGTCAAGCATATTGCAACATTGTTGCTGGTGCCTGCCTGGCTATTGGTCTCAAATACGCTGGCTCAGCCAGCTCTGATGCCTTTGCCTGCCTTGTAAGTTCCATTGTGGTATTTCATCTGTTCAGCACATGGTGTCGTATGGTGTCATAATGTTAGTCAATTTAGGTCACAATAAAGTCAGCTTGCCTGAAAAGATTTCTGCTTCACAGATATCTTTTGGAAGATGCGACCTAACTTTAAGCAGTTTCAGTAAAGTTTTCATTCTGCCAATTTATTGGGGGGTTACTTTTGGTAGCTTACTGTAAGTTGGGGGATTTATGGAAGTAATTTTATGGTCCGGATGCTCTTTCTATCATTTTGTCTTGCTATTCAATAGCATCAGAGTACTGGGATGAATGCTAAGGCTTGGCATGGTGGTAGTTTTTTGTCAGTGTTATAATGTTAGAATTGAGCTCTAGCAGTCATGCTTTATACACGGAAATTAATTTACTTTTTATATTTCACAAATGTTTGTATTTGTATGCTTCTCTCTGTATTTCCCATGGCCCTTGTGTTTATCTGAGTTTTAGCTTGAAATAAATGTGTTGATTTATTTTATTTATTTGTCAGTTGATAGGTTTGTGTGCATGTTGCAGTATGAGAGGATAAAGAGTGTGTTGAAGCTGATGTCAAAGCCGTCTCTTGCAGAGCAAGCTGGTCGGATGGCTGTTGAAAACTGCATCATTGTTCTTCTTCTCAGTCTTGCAGCCGTAAGCATATACATGATTAATTTAATAAATAATTAATTAATTAATTAAACAAACACACAAATGAATAAACGTATTTTTAAATGCCTTGATGCTCTAGTTTCAGAGGTGCTAAGGGTCACAGAGTACAGAGGACAGTGTTGAATCTTCTTACCTGTCCAAGAAGTTATCTCAAAGCATGTACACCTGAAATCTGAGTAGCGATTTCATTTGACATAGAACACTAGTGTGACTGTCCAGTTTTGTTTAATTTTGAAATACCTAAAGTAGAATAGAATGCTGTAATTTTTTGACGAAATGAGAACATTTTGCTGAAATTGTTGCTGACAATTTTTTATGCCTCCGCCGATGTAGTGCCGCCGGAGGCATTATGTTTTCGAAGTGTTCGTGCTTACGTGCATCCGTCCGTTCATGTGCGTGTGCGTGGACTTTGAGCGCAAATATCTCCAGAATGACTGAAGATATTGACAAGTGATAAACAGCGTTAACAACTACGATCTCTTTCACGTTGAACAAAAAAAATCAATGAACTTTGGTCCAATAACAATGATGGTTAGTTGGCTAATGTTTACCCACCCTAAGTCGACACTGTGCAATTCTAGACAGCATGCGCAAGCAGTAGGCCTAGTCAGTTGACGTTACGCGTATAGTGATGCGGTCACATTTCTTATCAATTTCTTTTTTAATTCGTCAAACCGTTTAATTCTTTCTCGATCAGTGCAACCCAAACTCTTTCTGCAACATTGGGATATGGTCAGTAATTTTATCGGGTTTCTTATTAATTAGTAATTAATCAATTAACAACACTTTCTCTGAGTAAACATTACTTTCTCGCTGCAAAGTTCTGCAGCATGGCTCATTATCCATGCAGCTACTGAATATTCATGAGATGCGACGAATCACGTCCGCATTTTCGTCGTGTGTGACCAATCACTGGCAAGCTTCCACAGGAAGCGTCCAGTTATTGCTTGGCTATAAATAGATTCGTGATTTCTACTTTTCCGAGTTACACGCCGCAGTACGCGGTCTCTGCGATAGCTAGCTTCTTGTTGGCAGAGGCATAATAGTCGATGCAGTTGTAACCGCCATCTAGTTATGTTAATCCTGCAGTTTTGGTAGAAAGTCTGTTTTTGTTTTTTATTATTCATGGATTAATTTATTGCACCACTGGATATGAATGTGCAACCATGCTGCCTCCTTGGTATATTATGCAATATGGTCATTCTGTTGGTGGCATTAATGTATTAAAGATCTATGGACACCAAAATTAACTTACCTTTTTACTAAAAGCGAACAATTTTCTGAGAATTTTGACACTAATATCGGCACCCAGCGTTTTGTCAATATGAAGTAACTTACATTTGAAATCGACGATCTACGAAAACGAGACGCCATGTTGACAGGCTGATGACATTACCACGTGTACTCGTAGTCAACGTAAAATACGCACAGAAACATAAGCATTATAAAATCACATTGCTTACCTATGTACTGCTGCAGTTGTCATGCGACACAGTATTTTTTGCCATTAAAAATATTAAAATTAACTGGTAAACACTGACTGGGTACACGCGGTGACGTCACTTCTGGCCACCTGCAAAGGTCAGATTTTTCAGCAAAAAGTAACGTAACGCCATTTTTCGTTATATTTAGGCATTAATTTCATACATTTATAAAGCTTAAATCATTATGTTATATATTCAAGGTGAAATGTCTAGTTGGGGTCTACATAAATTTTACAAGTGAGTTTGACTGTGGCCATAGACTTTTAATGTAATCTGATTACGGTTTTTTTCTTTTACAGGTTAAATGCTGTCTGTCACTCTTAGTGGTAACTCATCTGAGAGCTTCAGAACATCACCTGTCATATGGGATTACACAGTACTTGCCACCTGACAAAGTGAATGTGCCTTGACTTAACCATAGCCAGACAGCCAGAACTTGATTTACCTACCCTAGAGGGATTGAAGGCTGAGTTGACCTTGGTGTTGGTTATATACTGTGATGGTTTATCTGTCGCCAAGTAGTAATTACATGATTGTGACCCGATCGGTATCAAACTCATGACCACTCAGTCCTAGTTTGAACGTTGTAACCATTACACCGCGAGGCATCTGTGCTGCTGCAGGTGATGGCTGGGACAGGAGACTTGAGTGTGCTGCGGTTGTGTCGATATCTCAGAACACGCATTGGCAGTCCATTCGGTTTTGTCAGCTACGGATCACATATGGCCATCGCTATGGCCATTGGTCTTCTGTTTCTTGGTGGTGGAAAGTAAGCTAACTTTGTCTTTTTCGTTTGCCTTAGCCAGCTGAGATTCAAAACCCAAGACATGCAACTTTGGACGTTTTTTTGAGAGTCACTTAGAATTGTGTGTGATTTATGTGATGATAATGCACACCAAAAGTAAACGTACCATATTGGTGATAAATTCGACGCTGCTGCAGGCAAGTACGAAATTTGCCGACTGGCAATTTATGATGGCCTACTTGCTAGGTTCGAGGTTGTAAATTGGCTGGCTGCTGCTCTGTCCCTGGGGTGGTATGACGAGTGCCCTTCGGGTGCTCGTCATAGTACCACAGGAACACGGTCTTACACTATGAGCACAGTTCGGTGCTCGTACGTACCGGCTAAGGCTGTTCAAGGTGGCTGCCGGTCACATATCCTGTGTCTTTCATTGAACTATGGTTGTTTGATGACCAAATAATATTCAGGTAATAAAAATTGTTTTGTTGCATCTCCATGACTACTCTCACGGTCCTGTGACACAGCCACAAGTTCATCTGTCGTCATTCAACTAAATTAACGCACGCGTTAATGCTGTTAAAAGAATTAATGCCTCGTCAGCACTAATGGTCACTAAAAGTGCTGCAGCGGAATCAAAATGATTGATTGTTGTTGGGTATTAATATGATAAAAATTATGTTTCTGGTTTGATGTGTGTGTGGCAGATACACACTAAGTACGCGGCCGGAATCAATTGCTGCCATGCTATGTGCATTTTTCCCCAAGTTTCCAACGCACAGCAATGACAACAGGTAAATACTGATCATTGTACTTGAAACAAAACATTGGTGATATAAGTTCGTCAGGTTGTAGTTATATTATTATTTTACTATTATTTATGCTAATTTGGGACTTTGAATGTTGTTAGTTCGAAGGAGAGACAGCATCTAGTGGCTTGAAACCCTTCGCTGATGATAAATTTTTGCCATATTTTTTGTTCAGCGTTCGATTTCTCTTGAGAAGTTGTCTGTATTGTTATTTCTGTTAGTTTACTAGTAGTACTATTGTGATGTGTCTGGTTGTAAATAAATAAGTAAATAGATATTAATTTTTATATATATAGTGTGCTAGCTAGTAAACCGTGAGTGCACTCAAGATGTATATGATGTGTGTGTGCCTAGGTATCACTTGCAGGCATTTCGTCACTTGTATGTGCTGGCGGCTGAGAAACGAGTCATAATTCCACGAGACATTGACAGTCATCAGGCCTGCTATGTCGAGCTTGAACTTTGCTTCAAGGTATTTTTCACACTTAGTAGTAATTGTAGTTGTTGTAGTTGTAGTAGTAGTAATGTTATTAGTAGTATTCCATGAGACATTGAAAGTCAGCCTGCTGTGTCGAGCTTGAACTTTGCTTCACCTTACTTCAAGGTGTGTGACACAATTAGTAGTAGTAGTAATAGTTATTGTTGTTGTTATAGTCATAGTAGTAGTGATGGTGGTGGTTGTAGCAGGGATTTGTTCAAGAACTTTGAAGCCGAGACCAATGATATTCTAGTAATAGCCTGGACTAGAAGTGGCACCGCCAGGCAGTGCCCACAATACTGTCGTCACATGACCAGCCGAATATGTATTGGTCTGTCTAAGTTTTTGATTCTCGTATTTGGCCTATATATTGAATTTTGCTCAAAACTATACAAGTCTTAAATTGTCTCAATTCATTGTACAGTTACTCGAACGATGTCCACTGTGGTCACATGACGTCTGTGTGCAAACAGCAGCCCGACATGAATATGTAAATCCGTGAGACAACCCAAGTCATGTGATGACAGTATCTTCCGGTTAGGCTGCGAGTGTGCCGTCGTCTGACTAGGCGCTAGCCTGTAAGCTGCCAGTGCAGGCTATTAATAGAATGTTATTGGCTGAAACTGAGACGTTGGGCAGTTTGTCAGAGACGCTACTGAGATGATACATCGAGATTGAGTCCTCTTACTCGAGTAGTAGTAATATTTTATGAGACACTGCTATCTTGAGCTTGCACAAGATTGCGGGGGTGGGGTGAATTCAAATTCTGTCTTCTGTTAACATTATTGTTTCCCATGTATTTGGACTGCATGTGGATTGTGTTGGTTGGGTGTGACAGAATCAGGAAGCATTGGTTGTCATGGCTCCATGCATTTTACCTGAGCTTCATCAGCTTACTGCAGTGCGTTTTTTCACTTCTTTCTAACTAATGTTTTTTTGTCTCATCAAAATATCATATCCATGCATTTCTCAGATTTCTAATGCAAGAGCACTCTACTGTCATAGTGCACAGATCTCAGGATATTTACTTTGTTTACATTTGTGCTTTGAGATGATACTACACATTATTAGTCCGCCCGAAAGCGATAGCTTGCGGAGCGGACTTAAGTTTTAGCCCAGACGTTTTTTTTTTTTTTT
>Ga0209367_1007619_pt1 | contig 14891 bp, 12 predicted proteins | sample WorMetLIZISLAND2_FD_187412 | JGI IMG/M metagenome (GOLD analysis project Ga0209367, IMG submission 187412) | Marine gutless worms symbiont microbial communities from Max Planck institute for Marine Microbiology, Germany - Olavius geniculatus... ... | reverse complement strand
CCTACGGACGTGTGCCGACTTCCGGATGGTACTAAAAATAGTCCTTACGTCATCCCGCCTGCCTACGAGCGTCCGCCGACTTCCGGAAGGCGCGCCGGCTTACAAAATGCTGACGCTTCCGGACGGCCAGCGCTAAGTTAGTCATTATTTCCGGCGGCAGAACAGCACGAGCTAGGGTTGACAACAGGGTTACTGCCCCTGCTACAGTGCGAAGCGCCTAGAAACGCGCCTGGACGTAGGGTTCTGAGTCACCGCACAAGAGCACGAGCTAGGGTTAGAATTGCTGAGTAAGGGATTAGCGGTGATTAACGCTAGACGCCCCGCTGTGGTCCAGAAATGAACATTTCTTGCTACTGTGAAAGTAGAGTTGTGGCATGTTAGTGGCTGCGGCCCTTTGTCATTAAATGAAAATAAATAAATAAAAATAAATAGGCCTAAGTTCCGCACTAGTTCAGTCTACACACTTTGAGTTCTATGACCACTGGGGGCTACTATTGTATAATTTTATACAGCAGTTGCAGATTTAGACTGTAATTGTTAAAATAGTGAATCAAAAGAAACATTCAGACCCCTGTTCAGGGTCAGTGAAATACAATTATAATTATAGGAAAAATAGTATTAAACTAACCTCTGAATAAGAGAAAAAATGCGACTGTGTTTGCAATTGCCATTGCACTATAGTAATGTGTGTAATTTTGTGTGTGCACAATAATAATGCCGTGACTAAGTTATGGCCTAGAGTTCCGCCGTCATTTAGGATAATTACACAGGATGGCGCACAAAAAAAGTGAAGCGCACATGAAACAATTGAGCAGTAGTAGTTTTCCTTTCTATAGGCCTAAACGAGTAGCTAAAACTGTATATGTTTGCTGCTATATGTTATAGTGGACGAGCCAGCTCGATGTTTGCTGGAAGTTTGCTGGACGTTTGCTGGATCGTGTAAACACCCTATAAGTCACTGCAATGCGAAGGCTGTTCATGTTAAATACTGTGTTCAAGTGTTCAACATGACCACACTTCACTCAGTGATCGAAGACAATCGTTTCTGTAACACTGTCTGATTGCTTCAGCCACGTAGCCCCATGTAGGCCTACCACTTTCTGTGAGCCACCCGATAGAGAAGGCATCTAGCTTCGTGCTAGCCTGCTGCTGACGACAAACTATTGTATTGCGGAACTAGCAGTCGCGGCGTTTTACCGTGATCAAAATTGGGGAAGTGCGAAGACCGAGGCGCTGCAGGCGCCCAGAACGAGACGCCACAGGCGTCGTGACACAAAAGAGAAACACTGCCCTTCTTCAAATTTTTGTCTGTCGGAAATTTTCGTCTAAAATGCAACATTTGGGGCTAAGAATTTATTACATGAAAGCTTAAGAGCAAAATTTACATTTTGAGCACCCATAACTCTTCTGACAGAAATCTGCAGCCGTCGGTAGAAAAACTGAAACTTTCTGGAATATTGAAAAGGGGTGTCCCCTCACCGGCCAACTATGGACTCTGAGGAGCGTCATAAAAACTTCTAGCGGGCGCGGTCAGAGCCCTGACGGAAAAGCATAAATGTGGCGCATTTTAGCCACAATGTGGCTTGTTAGTGTAGTGGTAGCGGGTCGAAGTTGTAACCCTGAGGTTGCAGGTTCGATTCCGGTCCGGTGCACTGCCAAGTAACAACCTTGGGCAAGTTGTTCACACACGTGTGCCTCGGTCACCAAGCAGTACAATTATTTGGTACCGGCTTCATCGCCGGGAACGTAACAATAGAATATATCGATATGGAAAACGATATATCGATATTTTCGATATATCGAATCATCACTAGTCTAGGTTTTGTCTGTATATGCTATCATGCAACGACTGCTAACTGATGCTGATGCAGAATGACGTCACAATGCAGCTATTATTAGAACTGACATCGTGCCGCACCACATAAGCCTACGTACAACAATTAGGTCTACTAGACTATTCAGTTATGTTTGTAGAGCGTTTCTACAACCCAGAGAAACTGCTGCGATTCCGGCTCAATAAGAACCCGGTCTACCCGTTCACGGAGGTCGAACCGAATGTGTACGTGGTCAGCCACACTCCGCGGTGGTACATCGTCGCTTGCGTCATCTGCGCGATCGCTGCGTTGGTGACTCTGCTGCTGAGCACGGTCGGCTACTGGCAGGGTGTACCGCTGCAGTACCTCGTCATACCGTTGCTGATTCTGTTCTTTTTTCTGCCCCAGGTATCAGACGACGTCTCGCCCCTTTGATTGACGTTTCGACCCAGGCCCGTCCGTCGAGAGCCACAGCGGGGCCCGGGAAACTATTCTCGCGTGGGCCCTTAATGGGCGTGGTGTCTTGGAATCGTTAGAATATTTGTGAATTCTGTTTTTGAAAATAACGCATTCTGACGTATGCTATTTTCGTACCGTTCTTTCTGCAAAGCAAGAATGTTTTACGGCCCATATATTGAGACCTTTCAGCCGCGCCGCCGTCACTTTTTCGGCTGGCTGCAGCAAAAATATTCTTGAGCGATGGCGGGCCTCCTAAACGTCGTGGGGCCCGGGAAAGCTTTCCTCATCGACGGGCCTGTTTCGCCCTCAGGACGTCTCGTCCACAGTCTGAAAGTTTCGTTCGCTAAAACTGCAAACAACGGCAAAGACGAACGGATGAAGAAGATGACCAGACAAACGACGAAAAACGTCGTCTTCGCCGATGTCTTCTTCGTCCGCCTGACCACCTTGACCGTCCATCCGTATTCTCCGTTGACTTCGCCCTTGTCCGTTGTCGCCGACGTCTAGGCCTACAGTTCAAACTTATTAGTGAACAAAATCTCTAGAAAGCGAAAAGGTTTGGCCCTTTTGGGAACGAAACGTCCTGCAGCGAAACGTTCTGGGCGAAATGTCCTGGGAGTGAAACGTCCTCTGGTGATTTCTGCCGCAGATGTTCGTCGTGCGCGGAGAACGAACGCTGCTCATCGACTTCAACCAACTCGAATACGAGGTAGACGTTTATGCTGAGCGTCTACATGTATGTTTTAGGCTATACGCCTATACAGTGTCGCACCCAGTAAAAGTAAATCACGACTAGGCCCATGGGCGTTGGAAGTATTTGAAAGTTGGGGGAGCAAGCAGTGTCCGTGGGCCATGGCGAGCGCGTGGAGCGCGAGCCTATAACGGGGTCTGGGGGCGGAGCCCCCAGCGGGGTCCAGGGGCAGAGCCCTTGGTGGGGGTCAGGGGGGCAAAGCCCCCTGAAGCTGAAAGCTTTTTGGTTCTTGAACGTCTCACAGAGCGGCAAAACTCTAAGATGTCTAAGTCGATTTGACTCAGTCTAACATCGCAGTGCAGAAGGCTCAAACTTTTGGGGGAGCAAGAGCTATGGCCTGCTCTCCCATGCCAAAAGTTGGGGGAGCAGCTGCTCCCTCTGCTCCCCCTGTTCCAACGCCCATGACTAGGCCTGCTCGATTCACACCGGCGACGACGACGCGACTCAATACTGTAGCTACTGTAGAGCTGAGTTGCGTCGGCGTGTGGCGTTGAAGATGTGAATTGAGTTGTCGACGACTGCCGACGGATTTCGGTCGATAGTTGGAATTTACTCACTTGAGGAGTTGCATCGCGTCGGCAGTGCGACGGTCCTGTTTTTGATTTTGTGTAGGGCCACTGTGATATACAGTGTAACTTTGCTGCTGCTGACGACGGCACAGACAATGGGTGACGTCTGTTTTAACTTATTTGTTCAGACTTGTTGGGTTGAGTTGAATCGCGTCGTCAATTCAAGTTACAATGTAGCGAAAAATTTAATAGTAACGTTACTGTAAATTTTCTAAAAAAAATTGCCAGCGAAAAATTGTAAAAATTGGCCAATTGTTGGCAAATATATGCACAAATACTGGAGGCGTAGTTTTGCCCCAGCCTGCATAGTCTATTAAGTTGCGTGTGCAGTGTTGGATTAAGGGGAGATGCTGAGGATGCTGCAGCATCGGGCCCATTTGTGAGATAGGTCCATGGCCCAATAGTGGACGAAAAAATTTTTGTATTATCCATTTCACTGTATATAAAAGACTTAAAATGTTGCAGTGAAATGCGTTTTTAAGAGTCGAAACTGCGCAAAATGTGTTTGTAGTCGGGGCTTCGCCCCAGACCCAGTTAAGTTAGCTTACAACACTACCCCAGATCCCCTAGGTGCATTTGTGGGAAGAGGGAGAAGGAAAATGGCATAAAAGAAAAAAAGACGAAATGAAAAAAGGAAAACGACGGAATGGAAAGGGCTTAGAAGTGCCCCAAAGATAAATTTCTGGCTATGTCCATGTTCATAGGCCTGTGTAATAGGGTGTTTACACGATCGAGCAAACATCGAGCAGCTAGCCCGACGTTCTATGGTAATTAGCATGCTAATTAGGAGGGCGGACGGGTTGTAATCGGAAGGCCTATAACACGTGACAGCTGTGGGCTAAGAGCCTAATCTTAGGCCTACATTTGAGCCAGGGGACGTGGATACAATAGGCCTGCTTGAGCCAGCTCGATATGTTTGCTCGACGTTTGCTCCATGTTTGCTCGATCATGTAAACACCCTATAAGATCGACGTAGTCACGCTCACGCAGGCCTGTCAAATCACCCATAATGAGTGGTTGACACCCGCAATTTAATCTCGTCATCCGCGAAAAATCAATTATCACCCGCCGACGATGAATATCTCTTATTTTGATAATTTGTCTTTAAGCCTAATGTTTAAATTGCATCAAATTTGGGCAGTTGATTCTTACAAAAATGGTTAAAATTTGCCATAATTTTAAAGCCAAAATACACCAAATTCGACTTCAGTTGGTGCTTCGTCCAGACCTCCTGATGAAGCTCACAGTGTTTCCGCAATCACTTGGCTAGATTCGTGAACTTTTACTTCTAAGGCAAGGAATGTAAGAGCAAGGAAATGAAAAGGAAAGAAAGGAAAAAGAGGGAAGAAAAAGGAGGGGAAAGAAAGAAAAGAAAAGGGAAGGGGGATTATTACCAACACTAACCGTTCAGTTTATATAGTATACAGTGTAGGGCCTATGGTGTAAATGTGACATCGTGGTTGAAGATATAAAAGTGTGAAAATCATGATCATCAGTATGTGACAATCTGTCGTGTTAAGCTGTACCGCGTTCAGTGAAGGGTTGTTTGCCGTGGTTGTGTTGCTATTAGGCCTATGTGGGCCTGGTTTTGTTGTGGGGGTCTGGTGACTCTTGGTCGGTTTTGAATGCCAAAGACAGTTAGGCCTTTTTTAAATAACAACATCCGGCCCGATTTGGTCTTAATCCGGCCCTGTGCGTGTGTACACGGTGTGCAGTACTACATCAACGACGAGCTGGTGTACCGGGGCGACTGTCACAACGTCTACATCCGCATCAGCGTCATCTACGTGTCGGGCCAGGGCTACTACAAGGTGGTCGTCGGCGGCTACGCCATAGACACGTACGACGTGACGCACCTGTCCAAGCAGCCGGACAAACTGTTCCACCTCGGCCGAACGATAGCGCTGAACACAGGCTGTAATTTCTTCGACTACGACGACGTGTCGACTCGGCATACGATAAGACACCGCTGCGAACACGATCACGACTGACAATCATACTTAATGACTGCGTGTGTCAGTGGCGTACCCAGAAATTTCAGTTGGGAGGGACTTCGTCTCCCCTCCCCTTCCCTTTCCACTTGCGTCCCTCTCCTTTCTTTTCCTTTCCCTTTACCCGTTTTTCCCTTCCTCTGTCCTCCTCTTCCCTTAAAATTAGGACCGTCTAAAATCCAGCGGAGTCTGGGGGAGCGCAGTGAGCTTCCCAGGGAGGTCTGGGGCGAGCCCTATAGCCGAAATCGAAGTTGTTGCATTTTAGCTCTAAAAGATGAGATTTGGTGGCAACAATTTTGGTTAATTTGTCGAGAATAAGCTGACCAAATTGGCAAATTTAGTACAGTTTAAACCACTTAGAACTATGCTATTGTTTTGTCTGGAGGATTGAAGGGAAAGGGGCTGGGCCCTTTTGGCCCCTTGCCTAGCCTACGCCACATTTGCTCTTAAGTCTTACGCCGAACACTAGCTAACTAGTGCTAAAGTCAGTGATCAGTCAAGTTAATATAGGCCTATGTCTATTCAATGACAATGAAGCTTAGCGGTAAACCCAAACATAGTGACACGTAGGGTACATCATGATCATAAAAGACTGGTTGCAAATATCTGGCGGAAAACAGCGAACAACACGAGGCGTTTAAGGTGTCGTGTGGTGGAATCTTCAATCATAGCTTTGTTGCAAACTGTCCGCACATTGTTTGTGCCAGTGAAAAAATTATGAAAATCGATCAATATTTAGCCAAAAATATGAACAAACTAGAAAAGCGGACAAAGACCGCAAATCTCCGCCAACGCCATGTTGTTCGCCAGGTAGCATTACCATATTTGGCATATTGGCAGCGGTTTCCCTTATCTGCATGTTAACCGCGCGTCTCGTGAGCATTAGTTCAAATTTCCGGATCACCTCCAAAATTGAATCACTTATAGGTTTTGCCATTCCCGACATTCCCTGAAAATTTCAGAAAGATTCTTCCATAACTTTTTGAGTTATCTTGCTAACACACAGACAGACAGACAAACAAACAAACACTGGCAAAAACGTAACCTCCTTGGCGGAGGTAATTACAAGATGGGGCGTTTAGAATAGATGAAATGGTAATGGCATCAGGGACCAGCTACAGATGCTGAAACGTTCTGCCGCCCAATGCTGCAGTTTGCTGCTTACATTTTAAAAGAAGCCCAGCTGTTTCTAAGAAAAGCCGACGGTACCGCCTACGTCCAAAGCCCAGCGTCCGAATTCCAGTCACGGAGAGAAAGCGATTTGTCAAAGAAGACAGTTCAATTCACGCTGTGTTAACGGAACGCTGTCTCGAAAGCTACGATCAACGCCAGTAGGTCCATAACAGCTAAACAACGCACGTGGTCATTTTGTCAGGCGATATAAACCTAGGCCTAAACAAGAAGAATATCGGACGCAGGTTTTGCAAATATTTCTCACAATAAAAACGCCTTGCTCGGGAAGACAAGCTATACAGCGCGGCCCTAGCAGTACTGACCTTCCAAGGTCGTTCAAGGTGAATGATAAGCTATTCATGTCATTTGAAAGCCAATAATGCCAATAATTCCTATTAGTGATCAATAGCAACATAGGCCCTATCTAGCACCGTTTAGCCACAAAAGCATGCTGAAAACTGGAAATTAGCTCCACTGCGGTAAGATAAAAATTGCTTAGCGTGCAGCCAGCGAGTAGTGGCATTGACGACACATTTAATGGTAAGCCCAAATATTTTGGGGTCACGACCTTGACATTTTGGGGTCACGTGACGTCACCAGTCAAGTGAGCATTCGACTCACAGTGGGCCACTTCCTATGGGTGGCCCATTGTGACCATGCGTCTATCTGGCACCGTTATTGAGATATGGCGCCTCAAAGATAATGGCGTCACGACTTGACCTTTTGGGGTCACATGACGTCATCGGTCACGTGACCATTGGACTCGGCATATGCGGTTTCCTATTCGTGGTCCATTGTAACCATGTGTCTAACTTGCACCGTTACAAAGATATAAAGCCTCAAAGATGCAACGAGAAGTGCAAGAATTTTTTTATGCACTCTACTCCAGTACCACAAAATTAGTTAACTACTTAATCAATTAAATGTTTCTCAAATAAACAACAAATTACAAACAGCAACTGTACAATAATTATAGTAAATGTAAAAGAATGTAATATTAAAAAAACATTACAGTCAACATGTCTATCATGAAGCAACACGGATGTAACAAAATTACTATGAATATGGCAACTTGGTTACATGACTAGGACTAGCAAACTGTAGAATCTGATGAAAAGATATCAAATGGAAAGATAACATGATTTTTACAATTAACTGACGTCTGACCATTTAAAATCAAAATTGGTAACCTGCTTATTCCTGCCCTGGATAACGCATATGCAAATTTTGTCATTTTTATGCTGTTTCTTTTTTCGAGTTAGGAGCCCATACAGACGAACGGACACACAGGCAAGCTGCAAGATGTATAACACCGAGCATTACAATAGCTGCATAACAAAAATTCCATTAGAATAATTACTACCGGTATATCAAGTAAAGTATATTAACAAACAACTTTATTCACAACCGACTTAAATCTGCAAAAGAATCGATGTCATGGAAATACCGGACAAGTAATGTGTAACAGTTTTCAAAAAGATGAAATATAAAACGATGGAAATAGACACACAGGGTCACTGGGAAACACTGACTAGTGGGAGCACCATGTCATGGAATACAAACAAAGGTGGCAAGACATACAGTACAGTAGACATTTACAGGGCCTTTTCAGATAGGTATGCTTTACTGATTATGAGGGTAAATGCTGCATATCGCCATTCACAGGATGAAACTCATTTCACACCAACTGCCATGTTAGCTACCACAGGTGAATGTGCTTTGCCTTAACCCCAGTCAAAAACACTGGTACTCGATTTACCTACGTTAGCATATGGATGCTTATTAATTATATCGAGATGGTTTACCTGTCCCCAGACAGTCACCCATCCAAGTACTAACCGGGTTCGGCATAGGGCAACTATATTGATCGGACACATTACGTTAACTGACAGTCTACAGAGGTATAGCAAGCATGCATCCACAATAAGCAATATGTATGCGCTAAAAGCACTCTATAAAAGAATTTCTGTCCACAAAATAAGCTAAATAAAAGTATATTATCGTGCACTTGTGCTGCATGGTTAAGATCAAAGAAACATATTCTTTTGACCTTAAGAAAAATACTATGTTCTAAACCAAATTCAAGCCAAATTTTTAAACACTTTTTTACTGATTTTAAGATGCAAAAACAAGAAAAAACGGTTTTTGCTTACATCCTTTCATGAAACATCTGGAGGCGTTGGTGGCCTATGGTGAAATGCCAAGCTGCAGACACTTAAATTTGACACTGGGTTGAATGACTAACTAACCATATGAAGCTGCCTACATCACAAAACACAGACTAGAAGACAAACTAAACTGTCACCACAGTACATCAATGGGCACAAATTCTAAAAAAAAAACTACTGTGTGAACAAAGCTATCATCCTTGCATTCCGTTTCTGTCTCTGCTGCAAATCCTCCTTCCTTTCCTCTTTCCAAAGTGCTACTCCTTTAGTCTAATTCATGGGACCTGGAGAGCGCTGTAAGATCATTGGCATTCCATGCGAATCCCAGAAGTTGATGCAAATTTCCAACAGAGGAGACATGGGTGCTCGGAATTACAATTTTGTCCACAGATTCCCCAAAATGCGGGATTTGCAGCCACAAATTTTGAATTGTTTTGACAAAAATTTTCGGAGAGATTCTTTTAACATGTATATTGGCATATATTGGCAAATATCTGCATATCTCATACTTTCTACACATAATGACAAACTCGTACTAACTTATGACAATAACAGCAATACAGTAATATCATTCATTACTGCCAAACAAATGTCAAACTGACGCTAAAAGTGTGTTACTGCAAAACTCTATGAATAACACTAGAAAACTGCCAAACAGCCAGACTGAAATTTCTACAACCAACTTTAAAATGCCAAATTTAACTTATTCAGCTAAATAGAATACCAGTTAACAAACTTTGCAATACACTGATGCAATACACCGGTGAAAATAAACAACACAAAGTATCCCATATCAGCTGTCTTCATCACGTCAGCTACAACGACACAAGCAAACAACATTAAACTACAAGAAATATTATTAGACTGTGACCAATCTAATGTACTCCTCGTGCACATTATTTTCTCCTGTATTATTCTAAGTGCTTTTTCGTTCGTTTCGGCTTGTATTAGAGACCTGGCCTCTATTTAAGACATGTCCGATTTTACGAACTGAGGGGAAAACGTCCAATAATGGTCGATGACACAAGCTGCCATGTGTCTATCTTGCACCATTTTGGCGATATGGTGCCTCAAAGATGATGGGGTCACGACGTTGACCTTTTGGGGTCACGTCATCGGTTACGTGACCTTTTGACTTGCGGTGGGTGACTTGCTATGGGTGGTCCATTGTGACCATGCATCTGTCTTGCACCATTATCGAGATATAGCCATTTGAAGTTCTTCCAGGAAGGCTCTTCCGGGGACGGAGGTCAGTCGTTGGTCATCAGTCAGTCCTCAATATTACACTGATCTCATATACTCCTCTTCACTACATTAGGAAAATAGAGTGTAAGGAGTAAATGTGTGCATGCAAAGCCCCATTATCCAACAGGTCTGGTGGGAGGGCTTCCAACCTCCAAGGCCTCCAAAACGACTAATGTGTAATATTTTAATACTTCATCATAAAATTGGTGAAGGGCACCAACAACAATATGCCCAAGGGCTGGTCCCCATTCATTCTAATGGGTCAGGGACAGTGACGGTTATAGCCCAAAAATCTGCGAGTGCTGTGCTCCACCTCGAACCCTGCTGGACAGGATGGCCTTTACTTATACTGGTGTCACTAATAAAGCTTTCCATTGGCCATTGTGTTAGCACACTAAAATGGAGGTGCTGAGCCTAAATCTGGGGATGCTACAGTATCTCCAGCTCCAGGCTAGAACAGCTACCGGATAGGGACACGCCCCCACACTCCAAACACTTTGTTGCCACCATAATATGTGTTCTTTCAAGCTAAAAATGTACCGAAATGGTGTTCAGTCGGAGCTCCACCCCAGATCTTGATGGGGAGCTTAGCATGATTCTCCTCAGACACCTAACTGGAGGGAGACCCTCCCCATTCCCTGTAAACACCGGTGGTGGACGCGGGGCTCCTAAGGGTTTTAAGACTGCTCTGGGTGCATGACACATTAAATATTTCATGATAATACTAAAAACAACATACTGGTATTACACTCGTTAAACAAACAACTAAATTCCCAATCTCACCATTTTCCAGTAGTTCTCTAGGTTGGACACTTAGCCCAATTTTTGTAGTACACAAAAGCTTTTACCACGACGTGTATCACGTAAAAAAGAATGTTGCATGCAGCCAGCAAAATTGAGACTAAAGTCACAATTCACTGCAGCCACAAATGAAGAGAAACGACTTGAGTAGTCGTTTTAAATGTGCAAAAGCATCGTGTTAGCATTATAATTTGTGCTGCCTTTTGGCACAACAAACAAACGACTGATAAATACACCTTGGTGTAAATTACTGACCGTGAGTTGTTCTGAATATGCAATCACGGCTTGCTTGTAAGCGCTGAAGTAGAGGAGACAATAGCAGCCAGGGTCGATGCCCTGCAGGAAAATGGCTGGGAATGTGACAGTGTAAAGATTATTAGTCTGAACTATACTTGGCTCATCTGATGCCCAGATGTAGGTCTGGTAGTCAAACCAGTGTCTGTAGTTACACTACAATGACAACAACTTATTAATGACAAACAGCATCAGCTATACACACATATAAATCAAGGCAAAAAAAATTCAGAAGAATCAGTTAAATTCCAAAAGATCTCCAGTATTTCCAGTAGTTGTAAATACCCTGAAATTAAGCTATGGCGCTGCTTTGTATTACGTTTGCTGCATTCCCATCTGTCCATCTGTGCTGTATGTAATCTTGTGTATGAACACAAATAAAACAACGACCAAAGTAATTTGGCAAAAGATGTAATCGCTGTAGCAAGCACACCCAATTCCTCATTTGTATTCACCAGGTGGCAGCATAGGACTGACAGTGTGGATGTAATTTGCAATGGTTAGACCCCAAGTTTCCCATTTCGCTGGGGGAGGTCGTGAACCTTCATCTAACATAACATGTCACTGGATCCTACAAGCGTAATGTTTAAACAGCCATGCACAAATGTGACAGACGACACACAGACAGACCATGTGATGAAGAAATGTGTATATATAGCCACTAGGTGAAATCACTTATGCTGGAAGGATAATTCTGCCTAGTAATAATATCAAATGACATCTGAAGTTGTCCAACAGTTTAATCAGGGTGTACAAATGTGATAAACAGACGGACAACAGACCTGTAGACCATATTATGGAGAAATGTGTAGCAATAGGCAAAATCTCTCGTGCTGCTAAAGTGATTCTGCCCAATGATAGTAATAATTAGCAACTGCAATGCTGGGATTGATTTCTCGATCCCAGGATCTGGAGATAAAAAATTTGTTATCCTGGGATCCCGAGTTCGGGATTATGCTTAGAGATTTGTAGATAGTTACTTAGTACCAGTATGCCTATAGTAGCCTATGTAGAGTTATTTCATGCATATTGAGTAGGCCCCTAAAGGAAGGTATATCCAAACTATAGCCTGCAAATGACTGATTGTGACTATCAAAATGTAACTTATAGTGCACAGCAAGGACTCTTGCACACTTGAAAAATTTCATTGAAGAATTGGTGACGTGATGTTTTTTCATCATCAAACACTAGAAAAGTACTACTTAAACATATTTTTCAAAATTCCAAAATCCCAGGATTGGGATGCCACTAATCCTGGGATTCGGGATTGGCAAAAATGGCCGGGATACCGGGATTGGGGGTAATAACAGGATTGCAATCACTAGTAATAAGATCAGTTACCTTGTACAGACCAATCCAGTCGTGTGATGTGACTGAAAAATCTTCTCTAACGATGTAGGAAACTCTATGATCCTTTTGTTGATTCCATGTCACCTCAAACTGAGTGAAACTTATCAGTGGTCTACAAACATCTTTGTTAAATACCTAAACACACACACATGCATTGATTGACACACTCACACTCAAGTCTAGGTGGAATCAGTTCATGGGTGCAAGCAATTCTGATTATTGATACATATCTCTCTGTAGCGTGGTCTGCTGTCTGTATTTCTCCGACATTTGTGCCCCTTGCTTATACTGTAGAACTGTTTAAGCAACAACAAGAACAACTACAACTACAAATACAACAAAAACAACTACTATCACTATTACTACTACAACTCTACTACAATACTTGCAATAAGAGTAGACAGCAAATGACAGGTTTGAGGTCACTTGTCAGAGGTCACTGTCAGAAAAATGTACAACAACAACTACCACTACCACTGCTACTACTACTGCTACAGTACTTGCCAGCAGAGAGTATAATGCGATGACTGGTTTGTGGTCACTGTCAGTAAACTCATCTAGACTTGTGTACTGCTCCAGATTGACTTTTAATTCCATGTTTTTGTCAACATGATAAAGGATTCGATCGCACCAGCTCGGAACTCTGTTCTTGAAACTGTAACAACAACAACTACAACTACAACAACGACAACTAGAGGGTGCTCATCAGAGTGAATATCCCCGCCAAGTAAATTGTTACAAAATAATAATTTGAATGCATTTTGGAAGCGTGTAGCTTTGATTGTTTTGGAGCTATTGGCATTTGATGTCCATAAATTTGGGGGTCATGTGACACTGGCCATGCCAACCTTTGAACAAAATCTCAGAGATTTCAAAATCTCTCAAAATCTCCAAACTGTCCCTGGGAACATGCACACTGCACATTGCACATCAAATTTGAAGTCCATAACTTTTACCATTTTTGCAGTCAATGGCATTTAATGCCCATAAATTCAAGGTTTTCATGACAGTGGCCAAGCTACCTTTCGACGAAACTGCAGAGGTCATGCCTGGACTCTCCCTGGGAACACGCACATCAAAGTCCATGGCTTTGATCATTTTGTAGCCATTAGCACTGACGCCCAAAATGGTCTAATTGTGCACAAACAAGACCCAGACACACATCTGATGAAAACAGCATCTCTGCCAATACTTGATGGAGATAACAAGGCAACATGACATCAAGACAAGCATCTAAAATCAACCCAACCGTCTGTTGTTCCAGAAAAAAATCAATATATTATTTTATCAAGACTTGCAAGACTGGGTTAGAAAACTACTCAATAACTGCATCCCATTCCCAGTGCATTTGTGAAAGCTCAATAACTAAAAAATTTGCTAAGCAAGAAAATTCGTCTTCATTGGCAATCACCACTAGTAGCTTTTAATCGAAATCAACTAGCTAAAGTTTAGCTAATAAGCTTCTTTAATCGTTACTAACTAGTTCTACCTACTTGTAGTAGTTACCTAGTATCATAGTCATGCGAGCCAATGTCATACTTAAACGTAGGTTTAAAGTTGAGTGAACCTTCGCTGAAGTCCACCAGCAAAACTCCTTCCTGCCTGGCACAGTTCAACTGTGCAGCAACAAAATGCATCGTACACTTCATATTGCTTACACAATATATATCTTATCTCGTACAAAAAGGCATAAAACAGTACAATCAACACAGAAAACTGACTAACAAACAGAGATTATGTGAAACAACACCAGCTACATGAAAAGAAAAAAGAAAAAAAGCCCAGCTAACGCAAAGAGGAACACCCAACAGCGGTGCATGTTTGAAGACCCAGTGCTAACCGATCCCAGCAATTGACATTAAGTATCTATAGCCTTTCATTTACACACGCCAAAGGGTGTGACCGGTCTTGCACAGCTGTATTGGCTGAAAATTGCAAATTTTCCCTACCCCCTTTCATTTATTGCCCTTGCTGGGGGTGACCCCTTTCGAATTTCTGCAAAAAGCTTTAAAGATCCTGAAACTAGAGTCTTCCAGGCAGCCGATGATCAATGAAGATTTGGTGATCCTAGCTTGCACCGTTTTGACTGATCTACCCGTGTGACAGATGAATAGATAGATGGACAGAACTGCAATGACTAAGACACAACAAGGAATTTGAGCAAAGCTCATGAGACGCGCGAAAGCCTATAGCAGTTCCTGTTCACAGGTAATCGTAGTCTATCTCCATCCATTTCGTCGTAATTCACTCTTTTGCAGCCAAAAATCGCCAAAAAA
>Ga0209367_1007618_pt1 | contig 14892 bp, 8 predicted proteins | sample WorMetLIZISLAND2_FD_187412 | JGI IMG/M metagenome (GOLD analysis project Ga0209367, IMG submission 187412) | Marine gutless worms symbiont microbial communities from Max Planck institute for Marine Microbiology, Germany - Olavius geniculatus... ... | reverse complement strand
CTCCCCCACCTCACTTGCAGTCAGTTTGGGTCACGGCGCCCAGATTAGATCTGCTATTTACTCAGACGACGCCTTTGGACACACTTTGCCTTGGCCCGTCACAAAATATGTTTGCCTCCGTAATTCTTCCTTTTTATAGCCCATCGTCTTTCTATCAATAACCGACGGCCAAACGGCGTCGGCAATTCTGTCGATATTAGACCTACTTACTAACCATACTTCGTACAGACTGACGCGTTGCCAGCGCAGTAGAGCCGCAGAGTTTGATCTTAACCGCTTGAGGAGTTGTTCTGTTCTGGACACTATTGCCTCTACCACATGTAGACACTCAATGAAAAGCATATACTGGATCAGTGAGATTATATGAACATGAGAGGACGAACTTATACTACTGCCATTAATTGAGTGTGATCATAAAAAATTTTATTGCCCGCAGTGGCTTCTATCTGTTTACCTGATGGGAGATGCTTGCCCCCGGTGAAAAATAGGGAAAGTGAAGAGTTTTTTTCCCTATGTTTCACTGGGCAATCTACACCCTTAGCAAAACTTTTTTACAAGGCAATGAACATCTTTAACAATTTTTTTACTTTCTCACTATTTCTCATTCGACACATTCAACAAAAATATCCCCCTAGAAAGTGAAAGAAGCCCAAAGGGGGGGGACTTGAGTCTGAAAGTAGAGGGGACTTAAGTTTAAAATTAAGGGGAACCTGAGTCCAAAATTTGGAAAAAGTTGCGCCCGATTTCGATTCCAGAATTGAGGGGATAAAAGCCACTGATTGCCCAGCATTGTACGGTCTCACTACGTACGTCTATGGGTCATACGGCTACGTTTAGTTTCTGCATGCTGTGATGCGCCATTACTCCGTTACGTTGGTTTTGTAATAACCTTGCTTCATTGTATCGCATCTTCCGTGTGACTCGGACATTTATATAGTAACAAATTGCTGACTTAGGCCTACTTAGCCTACAGTATACAAAACAAGAAGAGCATAATTAGCCCATAAAAAAACTAAAAAGCAAGCTGCTAAGCTGTAAAATCCGGTAGAAGACGCAGTGTGTTCGAAATAAGGTATTTGTTAAAATAAAAACCAACTATCAGGGGTTGAAACCTTACCACCCAACAAATACAACATTATACCCCGTTTACACGATCAAGCTGGCTCGACGAGCTTGCTATATGTTAGCTGGACAAGCCAGCTCGATGTTTGCTCGATCGTGTGAACGGGGTATTAGTTAACGAAGAAAATCACTAGGGCTAACAAGAGAACCATACTGTCGTAGCGCACAGATCGTGCAATGTGTTTATTGTCTGTGTACAGCGGCAAATTTACGAACGAGTAATCTGAATTTAAATGTTGCCGTTAAATTTTCGGAAAATGGTTTTTAGCCACAATTGTTGCATTTAAAAAAAACATTTTCCGACAAATTTCCAACAGCCCAAAATTTAGGAGGGGGAGCAATTGCTCTTCTTTTGCCACGACACCACTGTTTATGTGTATATGTAATTATGCACTCATATTGATATTCCCTTTAGTATCGGCGTTCCCGCTGCAAGACTATCATTGTGTGCGCGTAATATTTGGTTTGGTTAATCAAGCGGCATTTAATCATCACCGCGTAATTAATTAACTGCCGTCGGCATGCTTTTTATATGCGTGGCGAGCAGGCTGCAGCTATACTTTGAACGTTTTCTTCTAGCCCTTTCAAAGAGCAGCTCTTTCTCTTTCACTCTCTTTCTCTCTGTCTCTCATGTCTTTTTTTGCTCGAAGTAGAGCACAACTTTTCGAACTCGTATGCCAGAACATGTTTTTGTTTATTTAAAGGACACTCATCACGTGGTATTTTCAACTCTATTAACGGCGATTTTCCAGCGCTGTTATAGCGTCTTAGTTGTGAATTGAAACTCACCTACTTCGCCCTGAATTTGCCTTTTTCATTGATCGATTGACGCCTAGAAACGGGTTCAGAGACATTCTCGCCTCTCGTTCAACTAACAGCAAACCAAACGCGTTCGCAGTCATTTTGCCGTCAACGCGCTGTAGCCTACAAATTACTTTCTTCTTCGGCTACTAGTTTGCAGCAGAACCGCTACGCGAAATCGGAACTAATTTTTCAATCGGCGAACAAAACGTTGACCGACCGACCGACCGCAGACGACCATCGATCAATCACGTGACCGTATCACGTGATCAGTCAGTGCCCGTCGCTGCCAATGCTGGGTCCCCAGTTCCTGCTGGTCAATGTCAGTAGGCGCAACTGTCAAACACTAAGCCTCGGTCTGGCCGGGGTTAGCTTAGCCTGGCCATCCTTCCGAGATAGATGCATCGAGCATCGGCCTGCCTGGCTGGGTTTTAGGCGAGACACGTTCATCTGCGTCCTGTGGCAGGAGCACTGTGTCATCTCATATGGCAGGCGACGCTCCGTTGCTCTGAGATAGATTCGTATGAAAAGCAACTGTCAAACACTAGGCTTTGGCGTGACTGAATGGCTCCGCGGCTTGATGGCTGAGCTGACGTAACGTAATGTCCCGAGATATATCATGCTGCCAACGAGGTTTCGTTACGTTACGTTCCGTTACGTCAAATGAAATCCGCAACGGATCGACCGGCAAACCTGGTCGGGTCAACCCGGACTTGAGACGGATCAGAAATGTGTCGAGAAAACGATAGCGCGAACGAGAACGATAATATTATTAATATTGCACACGATTACAGAATGATGACGTCTAAATGCGCGTTCGGAGTGAAAGAAATAAACTGAACTTAAATAGGCCTACGATGTAGCTCGTTCGCTCTGTACAGTTTGTGCAACGCAAACAAATTAGCATTTCAGCTTAGTTCAGTTTTGTCGCTTCGTACACGTTTTAAAACAACAGCGAAATACAAACAGTACTAAAAGCAGAAATACATCATACTCGTGCTATATAATTTAAACAAAGTTGTAAGTAGGTTTCGCGCATATTGTTTTTTTATGGAATATGGACACTTCATAGTTCACAACTACGACGCCGACGCGACTCGCGTCGTAGGTGTGAATTGGTCATTATACTTTGGACGCCGCATAACACTAACCCCGTTTACACGATCGAGCAACATCGAGCAGACACCGAGCAATTATGTATGTTAACTGGACGAGCCAGATCGTGGAGCCAGCTTCATCGTGTAAACGGGGTATAATAAAACCATATGATCAACCGAAACTCGATACGGATCAGAAATGTCTCAGAAACGACAACGATAACTCTAATTTTATTAACACAAAAAAGGGAGAAAGCAGAAGTTAAACTTGAAACTACTACAATGAGAAATAAAGATTGAACTACGTGCTTCTGTCAACTAGTTACTTCTGCGCTGGGGAAGGTTCACGCCGATTTTGACTTTTTTACGCCTTCATGTTTTCGAATTACGAGTCCGTACGTAACAGCCGGACGGACGAACATACGGACGCACGGGCAAAAACGTAATGCCGCCTTTATGGACGACCGTGTAAAATACTTCAATGTCGACTGTTATGTCATACGATACTCGCAATCATATCTCAAGCTAATAGCGTTTGTCAACGTGAATAGCGTCTGGCGTTTGCTATAAGCTATTATAAAACATTTTGAACTAGAAAAGCAGTCGGACAGCGCTGACCTCCGCCAAGCATATTGATGTTAAGCTATACACAACATAATTGCTTACGTCGTAAGTCAAATGGCAAAGCACGGATGTGGTTACTTAAAATGTTTAACATGCAGGCAGGCAAAATGTGGATCGATTGGGACTAGCGGAATCGTGCCGCGATATTGTAGCGGGTCTTTTACGCGATCGGCAAATCCTCGCAAAATGTCATTCACGCTAAACGCAGCTTGCAACATGCTCCCGGTAGGTGCTGTGATAAGTGATGGGAGGATGAATAGATCGATATATGCCAGGCAGTCAGTCATTGCATGACTCCCGAGTAGTAGTGAGGCGACGAAATAATCGATTAATCTGTGACCGCTAGCTTGCGGCCACAGTGCGGCGTATAGGCGATATAGTGAGGCGTCACGAAGTAATCAGTTTTGTCATACGATACTCGCAATCATATCTCAAGCTAATAGCGTTTGTCGACGTGAATGGCGTCTGGCGTTTGCTATAAGCTATTATAAAACATTTTTAAAGTAGAAAAAAACTCGGAAAGCGCAGACCTCCGCCAAGCATATTGATGTTAACGAAAATTTCAAAGTAATCCAGAATCCAGGATTCCTTCCGGATCACCCCCAAAATTGAATCACTTGTAGTTTTTGCCATTCCCGACATTTTTAAGGCCTAATACGACAAATAACAGCAAATAAAGAAGGCTTTAGACCATGTAAGTGATTACCAACTAAAGTCAGCTTGTAGGGACGCCATATGCATAGCCCATCTAAGATTACCCAAATGATTTTGGCTGTTTTAGAGGACTGATATCATCACATCGTCCTTACACACAGTTGTAAACTGGTAAGTTTTTTTGCATATATCCTATATAAGCGCAAGTGTGGAATGTCAGTAGAGCTGAATCTGACACTCACCAGTTGAGTTGAGATTGAATCGATAGTGGCTTTTAAAGTGACTCGTGTTTGAAAGTTTGATAAGCTCTATGAAGTAGATGATTAGGAGAAAGGTTGCTCTAAACATACGTCACAGCAAGTCAACATATAAAAATATAAGATTAAGGTCAAAATCAAGGTAATGATTACGGGTACGACACTGTTGCCTGGCCATCTAGTTATGTGTCCCTTATGGGGTGCTTACACGATCCAGCAAACTTCCAGCAACCGTAGTGATAGACGTTTGCTGGAAGTTTGCTGGAAGTTTGCTGGATGTTTGCTGGATCGTGTAAACACCCTATTACTGGTACTTTGCTGCAACTTGACATTATGCGCCAATCGATAAATCAATCAAGCAAATCAGAGTCGTCTATAATAGGAATGCTACCTTAAGGTTAAATGCCCACTGCCAGGTAGGCTTGTGATTTTCTGAAGATTAACAAATTTTGAGACGTTGGCAGACAGTCGAGACTGACTGAGATGTCGTTATGTCGTCTGGCAGTGAGTCCCAAACACACGCCAGGCGGTCCAGTTCTTAGTAAAAAAAAACCGGACACTTTTGTGACATTTTATGGTCCCGAGCAGTCGCCAAAAATGGCTGGAAATTACGCAAAGGTTCTCAGGCTTATGCACCATTTAATTAACGTCCGCAACGGAAAATACTGTCATAAAATGGTTGTGGACGGCCCAGTCGCGATTGAGATCTTGCGTTGGAGCATTCCCGGTATCCGGCACATAGCAACGCATAGAAACAAGCGATCAGCAGCAGCAGCAGCAGCAGAAGTAATAGCATGAGATGCGGTGTCTCGAAGGGCATTGACACAGCACGTCCGAGACGCGTAAACTAACCGGTGCGGACAGAATTACAACATCTATGCAGGCGCTATTTTTCCAGTTCTTGCCAAGGCTCCCGTTAGTGTTCCAGAGTCTGGCGTACGTGTACGTCGGGGGTGTCAAATTTTGGCGTACGGTTACGCCGGGGGAAAAAATTTTGGCGTAGGCCTAACAGTTTACGCCGGAACACATATTTTTGGCCGTAATCTGCCGTATGCACTATGCAGGCCATCGCCTCTTTTTTTATTCAAATGTGCTTTTGAATATAGACCTATATGTAGGCCTATAAGCTCTAGAACACCAAAATCACGAGAAAACAATTTTTACACGCACCTTTACCGAAACACGGAAACAGTTTAATTCATTTCATGCATTAATATAATAAGCACAACCGGTTAAGCAAAAACATAGATGTAAAAACGTTACAAAACATTAAGAACGTTAAAAACGTAAAAAGCATGGCAAAAAGTTTTTTTAAAAAAAAAAACGTTCAAAAACGTTGATAAAAAACGTTAGCCTTAATTTGTTCAATTTCTTGCCTAAAACCTAATGACGTAAGTGCAGTAGCCCATAACTAAAACTAGAGAAAAAAAATTAATTTAATTTTTATTTAACCGCGTGGTCATAAAACCAAGTATCACTAGACCAAGTAAGTAAACTACCATCATTATAACCTATTAATTTGTTTCAAAAGCGCTTCTCAACGTTCTTGGTGACATTTTCAAATTTCAACGAACGTTTTTATAGGCTAATAATAAACACGCTGAAAAAAATTTTAAAACGTTAAAAAACGTTAAAAACGTTTTTTTACATCTATGAGGCATAATTAGACTGTCTCAAGCCTGGTACATCGTCGACATCGACTGACTGAATAAACACGGCGAAGTGCGTACGAATTGCCCGGCGGGCACGGCGTTCAGCCAGTGCGTAACACTGTTGTAAGGGCGACTATCAAAGTCAATGGGAAACCTCAAATTTTGGGCACCCGTAGCCCCCAAACCCCGGAATCAATCGACTTAAAATTTGACTTGGATGATTATGTCAGCGGTATGACCCTACGTGCCAAAAATGGTACAAATCTGCCGAGCGTGGTCGGCGGGGCAAAGGGGTGAAATATAATGTTCAACTGGGTTATTTTTTTTCTTTCTTTTTTTTTACGTTTCTTGCCAAGCTCTGGAGAACACTTTTTTGGGAGTATCGCCGCATTTTTAGCACTAGATGGCGTGTTTCGGTAGGGATTGATTTCCTAAGGGGGTCTCAACATTTGTCTTTCATTTTTCCTTTTTAAATACCCCAAAACCGAAAATTTTAGGCCCATTTTCGGACTGAAAAATTACAACTGAAAATGCTTAACAATGGAGATGCTCATCTACAAACTACCCTTAATCGTCATCGTAGCCTCACCAAAGTGGCATAGTGAATACGCAATGTGGCCTCGGGAATTCCAAATATGCGGTTATTTTGGACCCCCTGCCTACAGGTCACGTGACACGGCGCACGCGCAGTGAACTTTTGGCCTTTAACATGGGCAAATGCAAGTTTGAGGCTTTATATCTCCATAGCGGTGCAAGATAGACGCATGATCACAATGGACCACCGATAGGAAACCACATATGCCAAGTCGAATGGTCACGTGACCGATGACGTCACGTGACCCCAAAAGGTCAAAGTCCTGACCCCCTGCCTACAGGTCCGCCTTTGAGGCGCCATATCTTCGTAACTGTGCAAGATAGACGCATGGTTATAATAGATCAGCTATAGGAAGTCACCCACCGCGAGTCAAATGGTCACATGATTGGTTTGGTCACATTATTGCTTTTAACTCACAAACTAACAATTTAATTTGCTAATAGAACAGCAAATATTAAATATAAAAAACTTACCAGTTTACATTACTGTTTACATTAAGGCTTAGATAACAGAGTCAGTTGACATCTATTTCACCACTAACAGCTGTTAAGAGCGGGAAGAGATTTTCTCCACTTTAGGCAACTACCGTTGTGTACATTAATTAAATAGATTTTTTGTTGTTGCTTGATTTTTTTTGGAAACAAAGTTGAATCTCTTTTGGAAGACTAGATTCAACTTTGTTTCCAATTTGACTCTTTTAGCTACGGACCAGCAGTGCATTTAATCAGCTGGAAAACATTTGTATCACATTTGCATTGACTACGTTTATTAGCTTACGAGATAATGCTGGAGTGGAAAAGGTTAAATGGGGTCACGTCACACGTTTGTAAGGGCAGCCAGTTTGTCGTTCTATACTTTGTGTCCTAGCAAAATGATTTCTGCTGTTTTGGATGTGTGACTTGGTCGCCCTTACACAGTAATGTAAACTGGTAAGTTTTCTATATTTAATTATTATTAGGCCTACTATATTAAAATAATGAGTATGTATTCTATCGCAGACACCTTTTAGCAATCTCCAATCTCTGAGCACATAAAATAATATTCTAAGCCATTATTTTGTTCAGTGTCTATAGCCCTTATCTATAGGTCTATACTAACTGTAAACACGCGGAAACATGTATGCGTGCAAAGACGTCATGTGGACCAACATGTTTTCCTCATGCCGGTAGGCCTGTGTAGAGTAGACTAATTGGGTGCGCATGCTACGGTTGATTAGGTCAAACCGTGTCGCATATGAAGCATTAATAGCCTACACGCTACTGCGGGACACATTGTGGGCTAGCGTTCCTTTGCTCATTTATTTATAGCCGCGTGGCTGACTTGGGTATCTCCCTTTTAAATAAGCTTACGTCACGCTTTGTCATCGCTCATGTCGGACAGGAAGTATACTGCGTATAGTATAGTATAGTATAGGCCTGCTGCTTAACCGCGTGGCCAACCGCTAAAGGGTGATTATGACAAGCGTGCATGTTGCGGATTAGGAAGATAGTCTGCATGCAACCTGATGGCGAGTTAGGCAGCCTATAGGCCTGTCTACTGCCGGGATCAGTGTTTGAAGAGCCTAAAGCGCGTACAAGGCGACACTGAACTAAACTGAACTGACCAAGAAGAGAAGTAACTGAAAAAATACGCTATCGGCAGCTTGCTTTTCTGGGGCATGTTTAAAAAGACGTGGTTTTGTGAATTTGCTAGTGAAGGGAAGGATAGATGGGAGACGAGCAAGGGACCGTCAGAGACGCTTGTGTCACAGCTTGTGTGAATCAGGGAAGGACAAAGTTAGTCCAACACAGTTCATCAGGGCTTCAGAGGACAGACTGCTCTGGCAGCGCATAGTTGCCAACATCGTCGAAATGGCACGGCAACATATTAACATGACATTGCACAAAAAATTTTCAGGAGACATCCTACAATTGATTTAATTCACATCGCGTTTTATTGCGTTTCTACTCGGTACGTATTTGTATAACTTACTACACGTTTAACTGTTTGTTGTTTTAATAGGCCGCATTACGGGGTTTGCCCGTCCGTACGTCTTTCTGACTTCCTGTCTGTCCCTTTTGGGTTCTTAACTTAAAAACTAGAAATGGATGGAAATAGATCAAGACAACCTGCGTATGACATTTTCAGCATCGAATGTAGATTTCAGCAGTCCAAGTTCGGACCATGTAGATTCAAAGAGGCCTGCGCACGCGGGTGTCAAAAAGGGGTACCCTTCTAAAAAGTGTTTATCCGCTGTTGTCTTATCTAGCGTGAAAATGGTTGCAGATAGGCACAGACATGTTGCTTATCATAACAAGCACTGGCGACAAGCTTCTTAGAAATGTCAACATCGATGACCTTGAATGACCTTGAACCCCCAAAATATTTTAAAGTGATTTTTTGGCAATTTGCGGCTGCAAAAGGGTGAATTGCAACGAAATGGATGGAGACAGACCATGCAAGATTAGCTGCGAACAGGAACTGCCATGGGCTCTCGCGCGTCTCATGAACTAGCATTAGCTCAGATTTCTCGTCACGCTAGACAAGACAACAGCGGATAAATAACCACATGTAGAAGGGTACCCGTCTTTGACAACCGCGTGCACAGGCCTCTTTCAATCGAGAGGGTCCGGACTTGAACTGCTAAAATCTAGGCACATTCAATGCTGAAAATTTCATACGCAGGTTGTTTTGGTCTATCTCCAGCCATTTCGGCGCAATTCACTCTTGAAATGCGTGTTGCAGCCCAAAATCGCGAAAAATTCACTAGAACCCCCTACTTTGAAAGTTCAAGGTCATTCAAGGTCATCGATGTTGACATTTCTAAGAAGCTCGTTGCCAATGCTTGTTATGATAAGCAGCATGTCTGTGCCTGTCTGCAACCATTTTCACGTTAGACGAGCCAATACCGGTAGAATAACGTCTTTTTAGAAGGGGTGTCCCTCTTTCGTCCCCTTGTTCGTAGGGACCCCTTTCACACAGTGGCATGATCTTTTGTCACGAAATACTAGAGACACCAAACTATCACAAGGTGAAAACCAGAAGTCTCTGTCTCAACTGCTCTTGAAACGGAACCGGGTCGTGACGGACAGACCGACCGACAGAATTACCATAGCTAACACGCGTAGCTAGCTAGCTATAGCTCTCGCGCGTAAAAATTATAATGTGTGTTATAAAACGCTCGCTACAGTCTGCAGGTTCATGCAGTACTGTAGGCGCCCCTATTCATTCTGGACGACTGAAACACAAACTGCACTTGTTCCGATTTGTAGAGGGTTTGTTGTACAACACGTTGTACAAGACGTCAACAAAATATCAGAAGCATAAACAAGTAAATCCACATGTCAAGACCCTGTACAGTTTGTTGTAATTGTACACGACTTGTTGAGTCGTACAACAAATCGAAATAGCGAAGGTTGGCCTTAAAGCGCGCATGCACTTGCATCAGAAGACAAAGCAAATTTACTTGTACCTTATGGGATGTCTACACGATCCAGCAAACGTCCAGCAAACTTCCAGCAAATGTATTTAAAATACACGTGCTAATGTTGGACGTTTGCTGGATCGTGTAAACACCCTATTAATCTGGGGACATTAGGTGCGGTATTGAGTGGTTTTTAAGTATACTTGCTAATGCTGCTATCTCGGTGCTTTCTGATTAGCAGAATTACTCATTGGCTGCACGATAATGCGATTATGCTGCGTTCCATTGGAATCGTGAACTCGTGTTCACCGTAATCACGAGATCAATTTCTTCCCAAACACACATTAAACTTGGAAACACAAGTTGTGAACTCGAGATCCTGGCGACTACCTCCATTTTCGTGACGAACGAATAGAATTGGCGGGAAACGATGGAAATGAAGGTAAACAAAGTCGTAAAATGCAATAATTTGTAACACACGGCTAATTTGTTTGATAATCAGCATGCTGCGACACACTATCATGAATATGCGAGTGTTCTGTAATTTAAACTATTGTGTATTGCATTGTCCTGTATTTTAGCAAAATTTTCTCACCCAGACGTTTAAATCAGCAATTTAAACTTAGTGTTAAAGTTAGATGGTTTGGACAAGGTTTAAGTTCAAAGATAGTATTTGGGTGCAAAAACTATTAGGATAGTCAGTGTTTGGGACGCACACGATGACAGTCACCAGTTTCCGCTTACAGTAAGCACGAGTTCACGATCCCAATGGAACGCAGCATAAATGTACAAGCTAGTCGCTGTCACCATAATGGGGTGTTTACACGATCCAGCAAACGTCCAGCAAACTTCTAGCAAATGTATTCAAAATACACGTGCTAATGCTGGACGTTTGCTGAATCGTGTAAACACCCTATTATAGGCGCATCTCATTCGTAAATCTCGATTGTGTGCATCGTAGGCCTACACGGAGTATCGCTGACACAGTCAGACGGAATGCGCTTTAAAACCGAAAAAACGCAACATAGGTCTAGTGTAACAAGGCCTCACAATCCCTTACACAATCCTTCTCGTAGTAGGAGTGTCCGTCTTTATTAAATCATAGAGTCACATAAAACCCTTCCCTATTATTATTACTGGTTCCTTTTTGTCTCTGCGCATTCGAACGCCTCAAAATTTTCGGAACAACGACATTGCATATATTGTTGCATTTCACTGCATCGTAAAGTGCACGTTCTTACACCTGGATATCGTACGCAAGTAGAAACTTGAACTTAGTGCGTAAAACGCAAATCTATACAGCGCTATTTTATCAGTTAGTCACTATTTATGACAAACGCCTCACGCCAGCACCCCGAGAAATCTGTGCCGAACAATGTCATACAATTTCTTATAAATGAACGAATACTGGCACAAACCCGAACCACTGACCTTATCCCTAAGCCTAACCCTAACTGACTCTAACCCTAAAATGTGAAAAAATATCAGAGTCGTAATTATCGTAATTATGCCATATGCAACGGCATAAGAGTCTGCTGGAATTTTTATGCGGACGTAAAAAAACGGCAAATTGTCTGAAGTTTTTTGGGGTGGGATATAGCAAATTACTGGGGGCTTCACCTCTAGTCTTCGCATAGACCACTGCACTTAATAGGCTCGTAGGCCTATGTTAATTATTCTGGCTGCATGTCGACTTGCACTTTGAGATGAATGAATCGCATTGACTATAAGCAAACATAGTAGCAGACGCATTCTGAAACAGCAATTTCTTTACTGGGTAAATCATTTTGTTCGTTATTATTATGCCTGTGTGAATAGGCCTATGCGTATTGCACTAGTTGTCAAGAATTTTGGTATTGTCATTTTCTTTGATTTTTTTTGCTGTTGATTTCCGCTGACTGTTTCTGAAGCGATTTGTAATGTGTCGACCAACAGGCAAACTCAACTAACTTACTGACTTTGCCACCTCATTACTTTTGACTGCAATTCTGAACGCAAAATTGCTCTTTGCAGCCATCACCAACGTGCACCGAATTACTGTATTCATTGTAAAAAATGTAGGGCCTATAGCGTTAGCAGCGTCACCAAAGCGTGCATGAAACTGTAGTCACTCGGACGACGGCTTTCGCATATAGACCGTACGGTCGGCTCACCCTAGCGACGGCTGAGCTTCTTGCTACTACATCTGTACTTTTTACTTCGAATAGCAGCTGGCGTCATCGGCTGTCAGTAACAATTGTTTTCCTTAGTTAGGCTAAAAATGTAGGATCTTGGGTAACATTTTACAAATGCAAGAAAACAATTTTCAGCGCCAGTCACCTTTGGATCTCACCTACTAGATGAAGAAGAACTAAGTAAGGTTCAGCCAATAGGCCTATCCCTTATTCGGTTTGCAAAAACCACTAAGGCTAATGTGACCTTTGGTTACATCCGGGGCTGCGCATTAGGCCTAGAGCACGTCACATCACACGAAGCTTTATTCACCATAAACATGGTAGGAACAAATGCAAATAATAAAAAAACACACAACTTAAGTAAACAAAATAATCAAGACCATGCATGGAGTACAGAACACAACAAACTGTCAGATTTGTCAAAACTGGTTATAAATTTATATGTCCGCTTAGCTATTATATCAGATACTGAATCAAAATTAAAGTAACGCTGACACTCTTCAATTACACCTTTCGACCTAATATTAAACATTTTGACAAAACAGCTGTTGACAACAAACTGCAACGAAGCGATATGTGACTTTTTCATCGGACAAGTCTCAGTGCCGTACATCACATGATATTTCTATAAGTTCTTATAGGCATTGAAGGCGTGTACGCCTACATGTGAGCGCGTGACTGTTTAAAATTTTTCTCAAATAGGTTTACTGGGTACTTGTCGTTTGCTTATATGCTCAAATAATTTGCTTTAAATTACCGCTTCTTGTACGTTGCATCTTGATTTGATTGGAAATTTTATTTTCATGTCGGCATGTACGTTAGACACAATGCATTAAACTATTACTTACTTATTTCAGAGCGATAGAAGTAAACTAAATCAAACTGCAGAGTTGCAAATTTAGTTTAGTTCAGTCATTTCTGTCGCTTAGTAATTAATGCACATTCGCCAGCATATAGGAGTATTAAGCGGCACCCCATGTGGGCTACTCCTGAGTATAGCGTTATAGGCCTATCGCATGCACGTATACATTAACGAAGTGTATAAGCTATAGAGCCTATAAAGACACCAGGGCCGGATTAAGGATATTTTAGCTTGGAAAAGTTATGGGGCCCTTTTCATCTCCTCCTTCCCTTCTCCGCATCCCGACCTCCCTTTACGTTTCTAGCGGGTCCAGGCAGATCAAAGTTGGCAAACGGTTTATGGTGCATTTTGAGCTATAAGGCAAAAAACTGTCTTTGCTCAAAGCAACTAATACTTATCAAAGATTCATCAGTGTTTAGTGAAAATCATTACCTGCGCCCCGATTCCTTTATAAAAATTTGGCGCTATATAAATTGGTATTTACTTACATATTTGCATGGATTAGGGACTCTAAAAATTTGGGGCCATATGCTAGAGTCTCGCTAGTTTAATTAGTGCTTAATCCGGCCCAGAGCGACACACTATAGCCTAAGATGTTTGTGCTACACAGGCTTTAAGGTGGAGTAAAGTGTGTGAACATGTATCACCACCAAGGCAACATTATCAATATCATCATCATCATCATCATCATCTATAATGTCAGTTGCTGAAACTTGCAATTGACTTAGCTGACCCAGGTAAAATCACGTTTTTACACTTCTCAATTAACTGCATGGGATAATAATTGAGCCGACGGAAAACAAAAATTAATCAGATTTCATAGAGTAAACAAAGGACGTTGGAAATAGGGCCTACGCAAATAAATTCATCACAAAAAATATTATTAGATTGTCACCAGTCTAATGTAGCCTACTCCTCGCGCGCAGTATTCTTTTCAGTATTCTTTTAAGTGCTTTTTCGTTTCTTTTAACTTTTGTTAGAGACTCATCAATTTGAAAAAGGTCTAATATTATACTAATAGTGACTGGCGTCGAGGTCATTATTGGAAATTGTCTCCCCGTCTATCTGGCATCGTTACGGATATATAGCGCCTCAAAAATAACCGGGTCACGACCTTGATCTTTTGAAGTCACGTGACGTTATTGGTCACGTGACCGTTCGACTCGCGGTGGTCGACTTCCTATGGGTGATCCATAGTGACCATGCGTCTATCTGGCACCGTTATGAAGACATGGCCGTTTGAAGTTCTTCCAGAAAGGCTCTTCCTGGAACAGAGGTCGGTCGTCGGCCGTTGGTCGGTCCTAATTATTACACTGATCACATATACTCCTCTTCGCTACGTTAGGAACGTAGCGCGCGAGGAGTAAAAATGGGAGAATCGTGCCAGCTCTATGGCGACTGTCGTGAACTTTAGTCATGTCACATCTACACTGTGTCCCAAAAAACATCCCCGACATTTCCAACAGTATCTTGAAAACCAATTACCAAATTTTAATAATTTTTGGCACAAATATTCCTGACACAACTTGCCATCAAATGACCGTTCAGTTTCCCACCTCACTCAATGTATGCTTCTGCACTACCTAGGAAAAGCAGATCAAGCGAAATACGTATTAAAATAAACAGAAAACCTGAAGAAACATCCCCAACA
>Ga0209367_1007616_pt1 | contig 14894 bp, 10 predicted proteins | sample WorMetLIZISLAND2_FD_187412 | JGI IMG/M metagenome (GOLD analysis project Ga0209367, IMG submission 187412) | Marine gutless worms symbiont microbial communities from Max Planck institute for Marine Microbiology, Germany - Olavius geniculatus... ... | reverse complement strand
CCCTAAGCCTAACGCTAACCCTTACCCTAACCCTAAGCCTAAGCCTAACCCTAACCCTAACCCTAGGATCTTGGTTTGTTATTTCCCTTTGGGGATAGCGGACCTTGGCGATAGCGGGCCGACACCGAACTTTTAGTTAAACTTTTTAACTACCTTGAAAAAAGTTAACTTAAACTTTTTAAATAGTTAAATGTATTAAAACTTTTTTTTCAAACTTTTCTGACAAGATTGACGTTGTTGATTGTTCTGCGCATCTACTGCGAGTTTTTGCTACAAAAATTGTAAGGCAATAAAACTGCAAATGAAGTTATATTCTTCAAATCCAACACAGTTCCACAGTTCAGTATATAGACAGTTACGACGTAAAGTCATCGCTCATCATTCATCAAAACTCTGAAATTATTACTCAGAACAGAATGTAAAAGATTGTCCCAAATAACTAACGTCTTAACAGAATGTCACTTGATTCAACACTGAGTTTCGCAAACTCCCACTGAATATTTCGAATTAACTAAAATAATCTAGTTAAACTTATTAGTTAGTAACAAATTTTTTGAAGTTAAACTACTCCCTTAACTTAATTTTTTAAAATTAGTTAAACCTTTGTTATAACTTTAAAATGTAGTGTAACTTTTAGTTAGTAACTTTTTGAGTTAACTTTTGCCAATGTTTGTGAGTAATTTTGTTTGTCGTCTAAATAAATTTTATGACCAATTTGCCATGATTTGCAATCCTGACATTTGTAGGCAATATGTCAACATTTGTAAATAATAGGTCAACTATTTTGGAACATGCATTCATTGTCGCCTTAAAATAGTCTTAATATAATCAACATTTTATCTATCACCGAAACATTCCACTTTGATTATTTGAGCAATCTTTTACTTAGTCTAGTACTGTAAACGTGACCTGATTACCTGCGACAATTGGACTTTCATGTGAAGACTTCATATTTGACGTCGCACTGCACGCTGTGTGTAAAAATCGTTGTTTTTTACACGGTACAGCATGAACATACAGAAGCTAACGAAATGTGGTAGGCTGTGGATGTGGCTTGTTTTTAATTCCGTGGGTGTGTTTCCTTCGAAAATTTACAAAATTGGGTGACATTAAATAGATATATGTAAAAAAAACTTACCAGTTTAAAGCTGTGTGTAAGGACGATGTGATGATACAAAAATTATTTGGGTAACCTTAGATAGAGCTATGCATATGGCGTCCTTACAAGATGACTTTAGTTGGTAATCACTAACATAGTCTAATGATGTTATTTGTCGTATAAGGCCTACTTGCCCAATGTTTACTGATTAGCGTAGCAGCCGAAAATGTTTCTGTTAGCTTATGGCTTAGCTAATGGTAGGCCTAACAAGGAAGTGAAAATATGACGCTGTGCCGACACAATATTCAGCTAACCGCGCACTCATAGGCCTATGCATACAAACTGTCCAACTGCACAGCACAACAGCTGACATTAGACACTTTAAAGCTGAAAGATGCTGTAGCAGCTACTGTGCCATGGAAAACATTTACATCAATCTTGGATTTTTATGCCTTATAGCTTGAGGTATGAACGCGTGTAGAATGCACAGATGGATGACCAAATAACAAAGTGATGGGCATCGTTGATGTCTAATAAGAACGTAGACTTATCCGTGTGCTTGCCATTTATAGGCCTAACTGCATGCATGAATGATCCGGCTGTCGTCTTGGCCCTACATTCGTTGTTCGTGCACTCAATTTGAGCCTGAGTAGCCTATTATGACAATGACCATCCGATGCAGCAGGCTTATAGTATTTTGGTCCAAAGTAAAAGCAGCTATATGAGATCATCATATCGTCATTACGCAGACTTTTACATTAGTTAAGCTTATATTAAACGCTTAGGCCTATCTGTTGTTTTACGGTGCACATTTTGGGCAGTTAGGCCAAATCGGTAACCATTGGGCAAGTAGGCCTAATACGACAAATAGCATCAAATGAAGAAGGCTTTAGACTATGTTAGTGATTACCAACTAAAGTAAGCTTGTAAGGACGCCATATGCATAGCCCCATCTAAGGTTACCCAAATGATTTTTGCTGTTTTAGAGGACTGATATCATCACATCGTCCTTACACACAGTTGTAAACTCGTAAGTTTTTTACACACACACACACACACACACACACACACACACACATATATATATATTTGTTGTTTTATTGCCAAAAGTCGAAGATTGAGCCTGGCGCATGTACGAAGCGCTATAGCAGAGCCCGTATCTTTACCTTTTACTTTTCTAAGGCAGAGCAGTATACCTTCGGTCGGGTACAGAACGTTGGATGCAGTGGCGTATTTAAGGGGGAGGGGCACGGTGCGATGCCCCCTTTTGGCCCGACCACGAAAATTTTTTACAGGCGACTTTATATGAAAAGGTGCGTTTTTTGCCATTTTCCAGCAATAGTTGCAAAATTCAACAATGTTTGATGGTTTTTTTCATACCGATACAATGTGCGATTAAAATCGCCATGTGAGATTGCACACACGCCGAACGCTTTTGAAAACCAGCAGTACAAGCCGTATAGGCCTATAATATTTCGCGGCGGCCTTGTTTAGTGTCCATGGGTGAGTGACACGGCACTATAATGAAACCAACAGCAAAGCAGTCGGCGGCTGGCTGGCGCACGCCATGAGCGGTAGTTAATATATACAACTTTATTCACCATAATACAATGGTAGCACAGTTAAACAAAAAATAAATCTTAACTAAACTTAATTAATAATAATAACAAACGAAACCGTCAGTAAAACTGTCAGTACTCAATAAGCATAACCATATTAGGCTTCAGCAGCGTTGGATAATTTCAACATTACTTTAACACTTCGTGTCGGTACTATTTCGCTGGGTAGTCTGAAATTAAAATACATTCGACATTCGTTTACAATAACACTGTTTGATGTACAAAATAATTTCATTAAAAATCGCATCACCACAAAGTCTAAACTTCGATAGTCAGTTTTGGTTAAAGACCATACAGCAGAGCAGGCAGACATTTGCGGTGAACTAGGTGCAGTATTACATCTTCGGATGCAGTTCTTCCCAATTTACTAAAAATGGAGTTGACTGAACGGTAAAAAGAACGTTTTGCATGGTCCAGAGAACACTTTAGCTTATTTGCCCTAACAGAATATGTCACCAGCTTGTGACTACAGCTAGAAGTGGAATTCTACTTATTTAGGGAACAAGTCTTTTACTCTGGATGTGTGTATTCATACAGACACTTGATATCTCTGATTAAGATTGCTTGCTGTGCTTAATGCGTAAACTGAGAACTTTGCTTCTTGTCGTTGGTCTTGGAGTGCAAAGAAAAGCCCAGAGCTGATTGCGTGGCTTGCAATTTTTTGTAGTATAGTTATCAAGACGTCTTTTATAGATGACATGACTATTTGACTAAATCACTTTATATTATTTCATAATGTTGCATGTGGCCATAAATGGAGTCTGGTGACATTGTGACATTCAGACATTAGTACAGGATGATCGTGCATTTTAAAGTTTTTCTTAAGGCCATTTTTAGCCGACCGTTAGGTCGAGCTTATGGTACAGTTGTCGTCTGTCTGTTTGTCCGTTTGTCTGTCTGTCTGTCTGTCTGTCCGTCGTGGATGTGTTGTGGCTAAATGGTGTGTGAGATAGGGCCTACGTTGCTATTGATCACTAATAGGAAGTCGCATATTGGCTTTCAAATGACATGAAAATTATTTGCCTTGGATGATCTTAAAGGATTATAACGCACGTATACCAATCGTGCAGTATTGTTGCTAAACAGTAAGTCATAGGGGGTCGGCGATGGTACTATCAGATAGGGCGCTGGCGGCCTCCTCCTATAGGCTATCAAAAGTAACCATATCTCCATCTGCAGCGGTTTGGTCGCAATTTCAACGGAAAGTTTCAAGCTATAACACGCCATATCTCTAAAACGGTCATAGATAGGGCCATGGTTATTATTAATCACTAATAGGAAGTGGCATATGCCCTTTCAGATTACATCAGAATCATCGACCTTGTATGACCTTGAAGGTCACTGACAACCAGTATGGTCGGCTATCCTAGCGACAGCTGGGCTTTTTGTTTGTCTTTGCTGGGAAGCCTAAGCTCTTGGCTCTGTGTCTTGTGACATTGCTAACCTGCCGGACGAGGAGTGGACTATCTGTCTGTCCATGTACGTGGCTGGTGTGCAGGTAAAGACAGTTGTTTTGATCGCATAAAGGCTCGGTTTGGTCGCAAGTGTACGTACGTTGTTATTGGCGACGGCAACGACGAAGATACTGCAGCTAAACAGGTATACCCCACTCACGTGCACATTCACTCTACACATGAACTCAGCCTGGCCATCCCTTTGTAATGCCACACGGACAGACGGAACCGTCGTCATCGTCGTCGTCATACTAATGTTTAACTTCACCTCAATAACCTAGAACAGGCACACCGCACAATGCACTGGCCCCGTATTCGTGGTCTCGCAGTGTAAAACTAGTGTCTGACTCAGGGCTAAGGAAATCAAGATCAACAACGCCCTATATGGGCAGGCTCGGGAAGGACTTTTACGCTTTTTGTTACGAACAACGAGTCATAACCGCCGTCTAGTTGGTTTTATTTACAGTTCCTTATTTGTAAGGTGTCGTAAATCAGCAGTTGACTTTGGTACCATATACTGACAAATATTAACGTTGTTGTTAGTGAAATAAGGAATCATTGTTTTGTATTAATTGCCTAGAAATAGATGTGTGTTTATGTATTTGTGCAGATGTCTTGGCCGTTCTGGCGGATATCCAATCTTTCCGATCTGTTTGCTTTGCATCATGCACTTGAGCTCGGCTATTTGTAGATTTCAGAGACTGAATGCACCAAATTCTACAGAACGGCCGTTATAGTTAGGCTCCAAAACATTTCATTTTTGACAAAAAAACTTTAAAAAACTGATGAAATGATGAAAACCTGCAGTCATGACGAAAATATTGATTTTTAACGAAATTTGACAAAACTTAATAAATAGCGGTTGGAAAATCTTCTTGTTTGAAACTTCTTGTCTAAAAGTGCAAAAACTCAAGTACAAGAGCCCCAATTTTGGGGAAATTTAGGGGCAAAATTGTTCACTGACAGGATTTTTTTTACTCAGTTCTAAGTTGCTATGAGTACAAATTTAGTGGATTTGAAAAAGTGGAAGCCAAAAGTCTTGAACTGTTTTGGCTACACTTTATAGAAAAAGTTAACAGCACTAACAGTTATACACTACTGAAAAGGTCTTATTTTTGGATGGCAAAATTTTTGATGAAATTTGCATTTTTTGACAAACGAAAAATGGCATTATTGGTGGCAAAATTCTTTGGAGCCTAGTTATAGTCAGTACCGGTCTTAGACTGATTTGAACACTGACTCTGCCACGTGGCCCTTTAAACTGGGTTTTATTCTCTTGTGCAGGGCGCCCGCATGAATGTGACTAAAGTTGTTAAAGTGCAGAATTTGTGGGATTTTTTAAAATCTGTCATAGACCTCCATTGGTAGTTGGAATGTACGGAATATGACGAAGGTTAACATTCCATTAATCTACTATCTGGTCTCATCGTAGTCAGGCTTTGTCATTCAAAGGAAGTTGATTACAGTTTGCACTTCTTTTGACCTTTCTCTCTCTCTCTTATTTTAATGTGTTTAGTTACCTCAGGCATGTGGTCACTCAAACATTGTTTTTTATCTGTGTCGCATTTTAGTGCCCAACTGATTGTTGGTTATTCTTTACCTAAAGTCGATTCTAACACATCGAAGGCCCTGCAGTTTTAGGGGCTGCTTAGTGTTGGAATCTATCTGCAAGTATTCATACACAGTGAATACTGTATACCGCATTTATTTTATTTTCTCGTTAACTTTTTGGTATTGATATAATATTATTATTACGAGGAGCTCATGTCCTATTTGTGTAAATATAATTATTATATATTATATAATTATATACAGCATAGGCTATTTATGTCGGCGATCTCCGTTCTACAGAAATTTCATTTGTGCTTGCTGTCATTTGCTTGTGCAAAATTTGGTTGTACTATTTCCAGTACTGATATTTTATTTTGTGTGTTTTTAATTGGGCTACTTTCGCCCTCAGTGGGTTGTTAGTTAACTTTATGTATGCTTATTGCCTGGGTTACCCCCATCGGATTAAGGCATAGGCAAACTAGGCCATGGCCTAAGGCCCTGCGGTTTAGGGGGTGCACTCTAAGCAAAGTGAAAACAAATTTTTTGCTCAATCAGTTGAATCAATTTACAGAAAAATGAGTGTAATTTGTATTACCAAATGTCAGATTTTAGAGCAAAAATGCACAAAGTTTGATTTCCACTGAGCTGGATAAGGCAAGTGGAAGGGAGTGGAGGTTGAGAAGGGGAAGGAAAGGGGAGGCGAAGGGAGGGAAAGGGAAGGGAAGGGTTTCTCCTTGGGCTTCTCAAAGCCTTAATCCCCCCACCTGCTCAGGTATACTGAGTCTCATTATCTCGTCCTATTGACAGACTTGTCAGCAGGACGACTTAACGTGGTAGTAGTTAAGCACGGTTAGGCTTAGGCATCTATAGGCTGCTTTGTCAAAATGCAGCCATTGCTGCCATACAACTGAGTAAAACGATACGTGTACTATACATGTAGACAAGTATCATGTAATAAACATACTCACAAAAAATCATCCTAAGAACAGTGCTGTGAAACTTTGAAATTCAGATCATGGAAATGATCATCCACAAAAAGTGGTTTTGCCCAGAGAGGAGGTATATGGCAGGTGACGCTCTGTAGCTTGGCGATGGGTTTTCGAAAATCCATTAAAAGCTATGCACATCCTTTAACCTTTTGTGTGATACACTACACTGTGTGCGAAAAAATAACCCCTTAGACATCGTACAATAGAAATGTTGAATCTACATCTATGTACTTAGGGTGTGTTGCAACAGGCTATAGAAAGTTAGGCCTATAGTAAACACCCCTTAGAGTGTCAATCAAAATGTATCACTGTTCCAAAAAGTACAATATTTTACCACAAAATGGGTTAATCTTCAGGCTTGGATCCGACGGGAGAGTTTATAGAGTGTTGTTTATAAACCTATGGTATCGCTAAAGGAAAAGGTTAGTAAGTGAAATGGTTTAAGTGATGAGAGGACAAATGCAATTCGCCTTTATAATATGCTTTTGGGCCGTTTTGGCACCGTATAAAATAACACGGTGACTACTAACCTGAAAAATATGGAAAAGTTTGGAAATTCTAGAGTGATCAGGGAAAAGTGGGGGAAAATGGTTCTAGACCTACTCAATTGGACAAAAATTAGTTGTACAGTACTAATTTTTTCTGCTCGCTTCGCTTGCGTATTATTTATACCACCACTTTTGAATTTTTGGCACCACTCTTGGTCGAAAAGCAATTGCTTGGTCTAGGGGTCTGGTGTATGTTGAATCTTTGCCTGCTCTAATGGAAAAGTCTAGGAATTTTATGTGCTCTGGGAAGTGGTCACCCACACCAATAAGTACGAATATTGGATGATAGCCTAAATTTCACGAGGTTAAGAAGAGGGGGGGAGTAAAAGTACGAAATAAAAAAGTGTGGCCGCCTTACACATGTCTTGCCCCCCTTGGTCTCCCCACTCATGAAAAGCTGGCGCCGCCACTGCTTCCATCCTTCCGAGGTACCGATAGGTGAATGGAGTACCAGCCTATCTGGCTTCGGTTAACTAACCGGTTAAGGCGGGATGCGGTCAGTTGTGTCGGGTGACCGCCAGGTAATACTGTGTAATCTCATATGACAGGTGACGCTCCGTAGCTCTGGAATGGGCTTCCATTAAAAGCTATTTCAATACCGTCTTAGCCTTAACCATGTCTCCATCTACAGCGGTTTGGCAGCAATTCAATTTTAATGCAATTTTTTGCATACAGCAATCACCCATGTGCGCCAAGTTATGTATTATCCTAGCGAATTGCTCGTATAACGTTCCGGGTTCCTGCGTTCGTTTGCAGCTTAAACTTAAGTTATAAACCTACAGAGCGTGTAGGCCTGTGTGACTGCAGTCACTCTGAAAAATCAATTTCTTTTTGCGACCGGAAATCGTACGCTGGTCTTCCTGGTGGTACGGTCGGCCCACCCTAGCAACAGCTGAGCTTTTTGTTTCAGTGGATACCGTTCGCTTTTCTAAAATTTGGAAACGTAAAAAAATCACACGACCCTATTTGTGTTGTCATTGCAAAATGAAGTTTATAACCTGCAATATGTCACGGATTAATGGGCCTAGTTGCGAGTATTTATGGCGAGTTTATTTTTCCGTAGTTACGAGAAAGTTTTCGCGACTACCTGTAGTTGCGCGTGGTAGTTGCGAGCTGTGACTTGCGACTGCTAGGGAGTAAGTAAGTAAACTCGTATACGTGTTTTTAATCTTGTTATCTATGCCTTTCGTCTCTAATCTCTATGTGTGTGATTGTTTTGTTTTGTTTTCGTAGTTGGTTTTCCAACATTTTGTTCATCTTCTTCGACTAGCACAGCTGATTCGCAAGATATCATAAATCAGATACATTTCGGGCGTTTATTGTGCGATTGAGACAGCCGAACAGTTGTCGTCCGCATGGTGTTGTCTGAGCGTCGACGGTCACTGTCCTTGATGACATACTGATGTGATAATTGAAGTTCTGACGTCGTGTGGTAATGGCTGAATGCCTTCTGCACGAGCAGGTATTCAGAGGTGACATCCAAACGGTAAAGAAACTATTGGAAACCGAAGATCCTTCTGTGAAAGATGCTCATGGTAACTTAATTATTCTTATTATCTGTCCCATTGCTATGGCATAGCATGGGGCAGATTATGAATTCACTTCTGTCATTCCGTCTGTAAACACTCCTACGGCCGCAATTTTGATTCGATTTTGATAAAATTTTGCACAGCGATTCGGAGCCCGAAAAGTAAGATTGAGTTTGCTTCGGGTGAAAATCCGATGTCTGCTTCCCCTATTTTACCCCAATTTTTAATCCCCGTAATGCATTTTCAATGGGAAGGTTCTTGTACTACAGTAGAAAATCTAGTTGGCTCTAGTGGCTGTAGTGGCGTTTAATAGCTCAAAAAGTATATCTCAGTGGCCGCTATAGGCACAAAAAAGAAAAATAATTTAATTCTCCAATTTGAGCTTTCAGCCTTCAAAATTGTGATCACTGCATTCTCAGTGGAAATAGATACCTAAGCTCGTCAATTATATTTGTGTTCACCAGAGGGTGCCACCTGTGTATGCATTATTACTTTCATATTAAATTTTTTAAGCTATTGCATGTACTGTTATTTTACATTTGCATACATTTTAAATTGATACTACAAATCCGATAACATTTCTTTGCGTTTTTGCACTTCTGTGTAGTTATTCATGTCCTTACAGTATGCTGATACCACAGTTGTAAATATCTATGCTCAACTAGTTACACTGTACGCTGGCCTTGCAGCCGTGCACCGTGACGTAAAAGCATAAAATGCTGAAACGCAACAGCTATAGCACCTCGTTCCACAGAATGTATTTCTAGTTCTGTTGATAATTTTGCGTTGGATCGGTAGTTAATCAGAAAGTTCAGTACAATACATTTGTGACTCTAATGGTAATGTTTGTCATAAATTACTTTATGTTTTTGTGATTATTATATTTATACAGCTACATGTATATGTTTAATATTGTGTGTAAGATTTAGTATTTTTATAATTTGCTGATAAATCATGTTTGATTGTTTTTTTAGGAAACACTCCACTTCATTTGGCATGTATGCTGGGACACAAAGGTTTGTTGTTCTTTTCTATTATGGTGGGAGTTGGTGCTTGAGATTTGGGAGTTTATTTTAAGCTAAATTTGAAGCTGTAGTAATTTTCATGTATTTGTTAAGTGGGTAAAGCGTCCGCTATCAGTAAACCAACAAGGCCAACTCAGCCTGCCATCTCTCTGCGGTCAGTCAAATGAGTAGTAACCCATTATATGGTTTACTGAAGGTGGGGACCTTGGTATAGCTGACTGAGGCTGCCTGGTCTGGCCGCTGCACTAGCCTGTGTCTGCAGGCTGCACGTGGCAGCTGGGCAGCCGGCGGCTCTGGTCAGCGATGAAAGCGCATTAGAGGCGTTTATACGTGATGATGCGTTATACAAATTGACGATCTTTACTTTTTTACTGCCAGTGTTACTGTCAGTATTCAATTTATGTTGCGTGATATTGTGAAACGTGTATTTTGCTGAGTGCATTAATATTTCGCAAAGGCACAGTTGTAAAGCATGCCTAAAGCTGTTGCAGTACTGCTGCAGAGCAATGGATTGTGGTGATTGTGGAGTTCCAAGCCATCGGACTCCCAACAGTGAAGGTCAAGTGTATTCTTTTGAAACTGTGGAACAGCCAGGAAATGTCGTCTTGGCAGATTGTCATCGTATTTGTGTTACATCATTAGTTATATGTTGATTCATTTTCTGGTAGATATTGTGACATTGCTGCTGGAATACGGAGCACCAGTCAAGGTTAAAAATTCTCTGGGATGGAGTCCAATGTCTGAAGCTGTTAGTTATGGTGATCGACAGATAAGTATGTTTCACCTGCAATTTTGTGTTTTTGATAATTATGTTTGTTGTTTATCTGACTTTCGTTTTCAGGATTAATCAGAATTAGTCTGCATATAGAAGGGAAAGTTTTTGCCGTAATTGCTGCGGTAGTTTTTTTGCGAACCAGATGCCTTGTGTGATTGCTGTATTTTGCACGTTGCTTTATAATGTAACAATGTGTGAAAAATAATATGTGTTGGCCAGTTATTTTGACCTAGGGATTTTATCTATTGCTGGCCTCAGTGTCACTGAAGTAAGCCTGTACTGTCTAGTGTCTGCATTTTCTATCACTATCTAGCACTAAGGCATTGTGTGTTGATCTAGTAACATTAGTGCTGCAAGCAATGAAGAAGCAATCACACGACTTGATGGAACAGCGACGGCTGGCTCTTATCAGTGGCCTTGAGAACTTCCGAGACTTCTACCTTGAACTCAAGTGGGACTTCCATAGCTGGCGTATGTGTCACACATTCTGTGTTGTACGTTGAAAGCTTAATTGATTTTGTAAATCAGTTTTTGAGCTATTTGGCTGCATGTGTTCATACTACATAATCTAGTAGAAAATATCCTGTCTTTTAGCTGCTGTGGCAAGATCTCATTCCAGCATTTAACTTATGGTGGCTAGCTGACTGTGCCTGGCCAAATTTTTTTCTATCTTTTTATTGTAAGCTCTGTACTTTGCTCAGCAATAATATGCACTGCCATGATCACTGTGATATCACCCAAGCAGCATAACTACATATAATTGCTTAACACAGCCTTTAGTGCCTGAACTGTCAAGCAATGGCTTTTTTGACTTTATCTGATTGTTAACTTGGGGCGCGATCAGAACATGACTGAGTTTATACTGCAAACGTGTAATTAATAATTCGTGTAATAAGACTTGTGATATTAAATGACGTATGAAGTTTGAATTATGTTTAAGTTAGAATTTGGTATCATAAACTTCGATTTTTACTTTGAGTTTGAACTGAGTAGACTGTTCAGCAAGGTAAGTAAAACACTGTTATGTAGCCGATGCTTGAATCGGCTTTTCTGTGGTCTGCCATTCTAGTTTCATTGTCTGCCTTAGGTCACTCAAACAGAGTAAACCATTTTTCAGAATCTAGTTCAGTCAGTTGAGTGATGGTAGACTGCTAGTAAAATAGTATATGCGTAAAAAACGTAAAGTCCTTCCCGAGCCTTACAGCCCATAGGGCGGCACTGATCTCCGTTTCCTAAGGCCCTCAGCCAGACACCAGTTTTTACACTGCAAGACCACAGATATGGGGCCAGTGTATCGCATGTTGTGCCTGTTTACATCCCAGTGGTGAAGCCGGTACCAGATTATACTGTTTGGTGACAGGCACACGTGTGTGAACAACTTGCCTAAGGTCGTTACTCAGCAGTGTCCTGGTGCTGAGTCGAACCTGCGCCTCTGAGTTACCTCAGGATTACAAGTCCGACACGTTACTGTTAGACTACCAAGCCATAGTAGTATATGCAGTTTAACATAAACATTCATATTTTGTTTTATTTCATTTCACGCAGTACAGTGTAAGTCAGAATAATACATATACAAAGAGAAACTAAAGCTAGGTAAAGCTAAAAACATGAAAAAAACATTCCAGACACACTTGCAAAACTAAAAACACGATAAAAAAGCATTCCAGACACACTTGCGAAACTGTCCGTTGGTAACAGCATCAATCTGGTGCACTGAGATGCCATTGACCATTGACTGAGTTGGTGCTGATGGCAGCAGCACACTCAGGCATGTTGGTCCTCTGCAATTCACATTTTACCAGTTAACATTTCAATTTAAGAAACCAACAGATTTATTGATTTAATAATATGAACTATGATGGTTGCATGTTTGCAGTACCTTTGGTGTCGCGTATCTTGCCTTCTGACATCTGCAGAATACACAAGCGAGGATCAGCAATTAGGTTTGTCAGTTCAAATTTCAATGTTTTATGCTAACGTGAAGAAACTTGTTCCTCGTTTAGTCTGTCATAATGTCTGTGGCAGGATTTTGGATAAATATAAATTTAGCATTTTTACACCTCCTTGAAAGTGGTAGAAAGTTGATGTCAATGTCGATGACCTTGAATGACCTTGAACCCCCAAAATAGGGGGTTTTAAAGAATTTTTTGCAATTTCTAGCTGCGGCACATTTCAAGAGTGAATTGTGCCGAAATGGCTCGAGATGGACGTGGACAACATGCATATGCCATTTTTAGTATAAAATGTACCTTTTTTAAAATCTAAGTTTCGATCTCTTAAATTCAAGGAGTCTTTTTTATAGAAGCTTCAAATTTAAGTACTCTTTCAAGGTGCATTAATATCTTATTGCTGTAGGCCTATAGACTGATTGCCAAAGTGGCAGGACCGCTGCTATCGTGCTTCACGTGAGCTTTGCTCAAATTACTTGTTTAACCTGAAAAATAACTGGCTGATTGGTTTTAAGTAAGAAAACAGAGATGCCGGGTACAGTTGACAATATCTGTCTCTGCACAGGATGGACACGACGTTGGTCAATTTCAGTGAGATGAGGTGGGAGCGCGGCGACATCACGTTTCTTTTCGTTGTTGATAGGAAGCAGAAGCATTCGCTGTACGTTCTCGACAACAAGTTTAGAGTTTATCAGAAGATTCGATATCGGGTTTGCCATTCTCCATGATACCTAGTAGTAGTCTTCGATTGTTACTGTGTGCATCTGCATTTGTGTGAAACAATATTAAGTCATGACATTATGGTGTCTAGCATTCTACGAAGCCTAGTGAATGAATATCGGAACTTGTTTTTTTACAATCGTGTATAGTGTTTCTTTTATTAATTGTTTTGATCTTTGCAAGTTTTTTTAAACTTTTTTTAATATATAACTGTTATAAGACATCACTTTTGTTAGCTTAACTTAACATGTGCGCAAGTAATGTTGGAAAGATATCGCGTGATTCATAATGGATTAGCCTGTAGTGCTTGAACTTATTATTTACAGTATGTACAATTTCAATGATCGCAAGAAGTCAATTTTGTGTTTTTTGTTACAGTTCCTTACTCAGTGTAGTAACATTTAAACCGTATCATAAATTGTGCTTCTTAAGGCATTTATCTTACATTTTAAGTATCGGGTATAGAAAGGTGATCACGTACAGATAAGAAGATGCATGACAGTAACTATGGGGTATTGTGCAATTGCGATGGATTACAATTAATTAATACTGCATAGTTCATGTGATACATGTAATCCAGTGCATTTCATGGCCATGTGTGTTGTTAGGAGACGGAGGAAGATATAAACACTGAGGTAGATCTATTGATGAGCAGTGACATCATTGCAGCGTCGCTCTCAACTAAACATGTCACTTTCAGTCGTCTTCGCTCGGGCTGGCTCTTTCGAGAGGACAAAACGGTATTTCAACTTATGCTAAATTGTTGTTTAATGTTGCCACATTGGCTCGTGAGTTGTAAGCAATATAGTGATTTTCGGACTGGTTGCTTAGAGACTCGGATCGTCTCTGGTCCCTGTGTTTGTAACCAAGTATGGGACTGTGTTTGCCTTTACAATAATCATTTTTCTAGTTCGGAAGATTTGGTAAATCGTCATTGTTGTTATGCATTTTATGATTTCGTCATACGTTCTCTGATAATTGCAGGAAATGGTTGGCAAGTACAAAGCAAACTTCTACACCCTACAGGGTCTAACGTTGGAGTCACGGAAACGGTGAGATATTTCCAGCTTGAACTGAATTGTCTCATGCGTCGGTGCTTTGATGCTGTTTGTTGGGTTGGTGGATATGTAAAACCTCCTGTTCTTGGAATCACAAAGGTTTTTTGTAAGTAAGTAAGTACGTAAGTAGTCTGCATTTGTAGCGTGCCATATGTCAAAACAGAAGTTTGAATCGTAGGTGCAGATGGTAACAGTTAGTCAATGGTAGTGTTGTCTGAGAACAGAATGAGTTTTGAGGTGTCGTCGGAAGGTGTCAGAAGTGGGTGCTGTTCGAATGGTAATTGGTAAACTGTTTCAGATACGACAGGTGTAATATGCAGGAACTCTGGAAAAACTGAAAGTAATATTAGTAACGGTATATCAGCAACAGTAGCAGAAATATTAAAACGATTTTGTCCATTTCTGGACCCACCAGCTATGTTCTCGTAACGGTTTCTGCAAAACAAGACGGTGTGGTTTTGCAGTCATTTGAGAAAAAGACGATCAGAAAATGGCCGGTGTGCAAATGGGGACAGATGGTACCGGTATCAGGACAGTTGATGCAGGAATGGGGAGTGGATGGGGACATGATGTAGGGA
>Ga0209367_1007615_pt1 | contig 14895 bp, 11 predicted proteins | sample WorMetLIZISLAND2_FD_187412 | JGI IMG/M metagenome (GOLD analysis project Ga0209367, IMG submission 187412) | Marine gutless worms symbiont microbial communities from Max Planck institute for Marine Microbiology, Germany - Olavius geniculatus... ... | reverse complement strand
ATCTGCACACTACCGGTATCTGCATCAACCACAGCCAGGCGACCATCACGCGCGCAGTCGATCGACGTCGGTGACCGGAACGTGCCCTGGCGACCGCTAGGCGTTTCCTCGTACTGACCGAACTGACCAACCAGCTGACCACTCGCGCCCAGGTCTCCGTCGAATACGTCGTCACCCTGGTCCTCCACGATAGGTTCATGGTGGTCGAAACCAGCGCGCAAGCCGTGGTGGTCGAAACTGGGACCCCCCGCACTGAAATCAGCATCGTAGGTTCCATGGTCGGAGCCTCCGTGCATCAACTGATGGTCGACGTCGTCGGCGAATCGCAGAAGTCGTCCTGCTCCGGCACGTGATCGCGAGAGTTCCCACAGGTCGACCTCGTCCTGCGGCGGAGGATGAAAGTTCTCGAACCTCTGCGCCATCACTCGGTTCCCTGTAGTTCCGCAGCTCATCGAATGGATCTTTGGGTCTCGTTTGATCTTCGATGTAATCTTCGCGTGTCCTTTACCGCTGCAGAGATCTGTAAAAGCATCCAACGATACATAACTCATTCAGAAATATATTACGCTACACAAAATAACATTATACATACATCACAGTTTGTAACTTATTACCAGCCACGCAGCTCGTAAGTTTAACTACATGTAGGCATGACTCCAGTGGCTATACTTCGATGCGATCTTCGCTTGTCCTTTGCCAAGAGCGGCGCAAAATTTTTGAAAGTGGGGTACAATTTCGCGAGCGAAACGAGCAAAAAAAATTTTGATTCCCACATTTGGCTTACCTGGATACATGAAACAGAACACTGCGGAGTTTTCATTATTGTAAGCACTGCATAAATTTATGACGTTTAAACACCTGCAAACGTGCTTAACGTGCACTAAGTGTAATGATAACTGTGTGACTACGGTGGCGAGACTGAAACTGCAAAAAATTGCAATTTGGTAATTTTTGAGGCCGAAAGCCGACGGCAAAGATGGACTTCTTGGAGAGGGGTCGGTCAGGGGCAGAGTCCAGGAAGCAAACGCTTTTTGGGCATAAAACTCCCTAAAATGCATTTAGTGGGTATAAATTTCATTAGTTGTACAGCATAAATTTATAATGCACTGCGTGTGCAAGGCATAAAAAAGGCGACTTTTAACATTTTAAAAGAAGGAATGACCTCTTTGTCCCTTGCCCTTGCCAAGTCCACCTAAGAATTTTCGTTACATTTTTTGTTCAGCGGAGGTACCCAGTACAGCATGGGTACAACAGCAAACTAAACTGATGTACTCGCGTACAAAAGACATCAGCAAGCTTTGCAATAATAGTAAACATGTGTGCTGAAAATAAAGATATAATTCAGTAGCATATTGACAAGCTTAGCATTGCCAACCGTGAAAGCCGACATCAGCGGATACTTTCTTCATATGGTATACGAGTGTTAGAAATAATTTATAAACCTACTATAATTTATGTCTACATAATGCATTTTTCTAAATACTGTTACAATATTTAGGAAAAACTGTATTACATATAGGCTTACACACATATTATAAATTTTTGTGAATTTATGTACCCCTCTGACCCCCTCGGTGTAAAAAAGTGAGGGGAATATGTCCCTCCAGCTCATATGGATGCGCCGCCCTTGTTCTTTGTCGTCTGCAAAATGAACCAACCGATACATAATTTATTCATAAATAGAATACGCTACACAAAATAATGTTATAGGCCTACGTACGTCCCAGTTTAAAAATTATTACCAGCTTCGCAGCTGTATCAATCAATCAATCAATCAATCAAAAAATAACCACTTACAAAAGTGACCAGTGGTGTATACAGTATATACAACACACCTAAAAACTAAAATAAAACTTAAGGATAATGTACAAAAAAAACTACTCAGAGATAAAAAAGCTCGCTAAAAGTTTCGTTTGAATGACGCAGTGTCAGATAGTTTTTGAAGTGACGGTGGCAGACTGTTCTACGCAGCTGGTGCACTTGACGCTCACAAAAGGCACAAAATAACTGAAGTAAAGTGATTGATTCATATACAGGCAGCAAAACTGTACTTTTGTCAGCAGCGCTGCGTGGCTGCAGATCGTGCAGTTCTCGCCCGTAGAGCATGTTGCGAAGACCAGAAGTCTGACTGGAATGTTTGATCGCTGCCGAGTTGACTGGCAAGCCCTGGATCGACGTCGGACCGAGAAATGTGCGATACTTGCACAGAGGACACTTCACAGTATCCGGCGACCACGCAGGGTCCGCCTGCGTCCTCTGGCACAAAATAGTCACGCTATACCACACTAATGTATGCGTTGTTTCAATTCAAACAAGTTCGATTTCGCTACACTCACAAATGTCTACTGAACGCGTGGTACACTAGGCCTGATATTGCTGTCTTTGCAGTTTTGTTTTTCAACCGTAGGCCTATAATAGCATCAAGAGTGATCTGTGCAGGTCTCTCCATCCATCCAAACTTTGGAGCTGCAAAACTTTCGCCGTGAGTTATACGCATACCGCTTATACGAGAAAAATATTCTCCAGATATATTGTGCTGCTTAACATTTCGCGCTACCGTAATTATTATAGTAACTACACAACACAAAAGAAAAAAAAATATCGGTAATAAGATGTTTGCACGACGAAGCAAACATGAAGCAAGCATGAAGCAAATGTATTGAATATACACGTGCACGACGTGTGCTCTAAGTTTAGGCCTACTTCATGTTTGTTTCATCGTGTAAACACCTCATAATTCACTCATCTGTCGACGACAGACTGTCGTCACTCGTCTCGGTCTTAAGTATACCAAACATTTATTTTATAAAGTAAGCCTATATTTGCGAATTTCTGACAAAGGAAATTGTGGGTGCTTAAATTTTTAATTTTACCCATAAATTCCCCCAAAATGTGGTGTTTAGCCCCCGCATTGTTTCTGAACAAAGTTTCCAACAAGAAGAACGTTTTCCGACATGCTATAAACCTTGGGGAAGGGGCAACTGCTCCCCTGCTAGATGCCACTGGCTGTAAGATTTATGTAGTCTAGGCTACTAGCGATGCTCGAAAAGACGGCCCTTTGGAACAGATTCAACAGGTAGGCTTATCTTCGGACGTGAATCGGGTTTACGGCTAACCTGAAATGAGCGAAATCGTGACTCGGCATCCTTGCGTTGTCGTTCGCGCTGTCCACGGAGCAGGTGCTGCAAGCAGGACTCGCAGAACGTGTGTTGGCAATGCAGTCTACGAGGACGTTGAGCGGCCGACTGTTGACTGTAGACGGTCAGGCAGATCTTACACGACAGCTCGTCGTCGTTACAACTGCTGCTGCTGTGATACCGCTGTTGACGCTGCTGCTGCGGTTGACTGCCCATCATTGCAGGTGGACCCATCCCGCTGTGGCTATACCGTCCGGTGTCGATCATAGTTTGTCTTCGCTGTAACGTTCTGTCGAAATTTAGCGCCGTTAAGTTGCTATCTATGTGCGTATATATATGGTAACACGGTACTCGCAACGGCGCCGTGTAGGCAACGCTTGGCTGATCACCGCGCGTACGCTCGCCCGTTATTAATCCTACTGCTTGGTACTTAAGTTAGTGACGTCTTGTTATTTTACTCGTGCGGTCGCCACAACACGCCGCATTACGCGTTTTGTCCGTCCCTCCGGGTTTCCAACTCGAAAACAAAACGTAGAAAAAAAATCGCGTGAACGTGCTCTGTGGCAGGAGTAACCGGTATGCCAATTTTCAGTTCTAGTTGGTGTTGGTCTTAGGCACCACCGGCTACAGATACTTCAAGCCGTATGATATTTGTTTTAAAATTTTATAACAAATATGATGCTAGACGATCGTGCGCGACTAACGACTAACTTTCATAAACTATTCTGTCTGCCAGTGAATATATCAATACTATGACAACTAGGCCTAGTCAGGTCAAACACACTGGTTTCAAATAAAAGCTATTCTTCAACAGTGCAACAGCCTTTAAAGATTAACATCAGACTGATCATAAGTAGATTCGTAAGCGAATGGAAGTAACACTGCAACGCTGAGAGAGACGGGGCGTGAATGTAAGCAGCGTGTCGCTCATGTGTGCAAGGCGTGCGACAGACGTCAGCTTCGCTTGGCTGAACACACCAGACACTGCAGACATACTAGCCAGGCAGCACATGTATTTGCACTGCGAGTATGATATAGGCCTACCCGTCATGATAGTAATACGCATAATGCAGACCGACTGCTGGTTACGAAAAAAATCATATCTTGTTAAATAATTTTATTCACTTTAGTATTATCATTAGTTCATTACGTTAACTCTGCACTCCTAATCCAGGTTTAGACGAATACCCACCTGGCAGCAGCAATCAAAAGCAGCAGTACGAAAGACAAAGATGATTCAGAAAAATGACAATCAACTAATCGGTCAATCAATCAATCAAAAGTATCAGGTTAACAGCAAAACAAATGGATGCAGATGACGAGTATGACATTCCGAAAAGCTTAGTTATGACTGAGATGTTGGCAGAAAAAAAATTAAATAGCAAAAAATTGTATTATTCACACTGCAAATGTTCTCACCCACAAAATGAATCAAAAATAACTATAAAATGCAGCAAAAGTTAATAATTAATATGTTTAAAAAGCAATATCCCAAAGAAACTGCCAAAATAAAAAATTTTCCATAAACAAAATCATTTTCGATATTAGCAATATTTTTTGGGAAATAACGCTAACAACCCTGTTCCTTTAAAGAACAGCAAATGCACACATACAAATGCTAAATATTATTAAGAAACATATACAGGTACAGAAACAAGGGTTTAAACAGTTACACTGCCAATTTTAACATGACACACCTGATTAACCACAACTGAATAAAAAAGTAATTTGAGCAAAGCTAACGTGACGCGCAATAGCAGGGGTCCTGCCACCTGGACAATCGTGTACCCAAATTTGAGGCCTCCGTACGGAAGACTCCTTGAAGTTAAGAGGTCGAAATTTAAACTGCTAAAGTGGACGTTCTAGGCTAAAAATTTCATAGGCCTACGCAGGTTGTCCAGGTTTATTTCCAGCCATTTCGGGGCAATTCACTCTTGAAATGTGGGTCACAGCCGAAAATTGCAAATAAACACTAAAGTCACCTACTGTTCAAGATTCAAGGTCATCGATGTTGACACCATTCAAAAGCTCGTCACTAGTGCTTGTTATGATAAGCAGCATGTCTGTGCATATCTGCAACTGTTTTTATGTTAGTCGAGATAACAGCGGTAAAATAACCACTTTTAGGGGGTAGCCCTATTTGATGCTTGCCGGCGCAGGTCTCCTTAAACCTAGAGGGTCAAGACTTGAATTGCTAAAATCTGAGTTCAATGCCAAAAATTTCATTCCCAGGTTGTCTTGGTCTATCTCCAGCCATTTCGTCGCAATTCAGTTTTAAAATGTGCGCTTCAGCCAAAAATTGCAAAAAAAAATGCACAAAAAAAGTCACTCAAGGTCATCGATGTTAATAAATCTTAAAAGCCCGCGGCCAGTGCTTGTTACGATAAGCGTCATGTACCACCTATCTGCAATCGTTTTCACGCTACACGAACCAATAGCAGTAAAATTACCACTTTTTAGGGGGGGGTACCCCTCTTTGATGCCCACGTGCGCAGAAGTCGAAGCTGGTCAAACATTCCTCTACAACATAGCCGCTGCAGCCGCGAAGTTCGGACAAAAAATCAGCCAGCCGAAAACCAAGGTGCTGAGTTTTGGCTATGACGCACCAGTGATCACTCTTGATAGCACTCCGCTTGAAGTTGTGCCTACCTGTGTCTACTTGGGATCCTCCACTTCCGGCGATTCCATTACATACTTCAGATGAGGTGGAATGCCGAATAGGCAAAGTATCTGGTGTCTTTGCCAGACTTAAGGAGGGTGTCTGGAAGCGATGCAACATAACTTTAATAACAAAGATGAAGATCTTCAATGTGTCGTCATCACCACTTTGTTGTACGCTTTTGAGTGCTGGACGCTCTTGGCAACCGACTTGACGAAACTAGAGGTTTTCCAGATGAGCTGTCTCCGCCGAATACTAAGGGTGGGCCTAACCCGACGCGATCAGCTACGGAATGACACGATACGCCACCGTTGCATGGAACAGCCCACCGTTGAGAAGCGGGTTCAGTAGAATCGTCTTCGATGGTTTGGACATGTAAAAGGTAAAGGTAAAGGTCAGAATATAGCTCTTAAGGAGCGAACCCCTCACAGAGCTACGGAGCGTCACTTGTCATATGGAATCACAGTGTTACCTGCCACCCGACAGAGGTGAACGCGCCCCGCCTTAACCCCAGCCAGATAGGCCGGTACTCGACACGTGTGCCGAATGGACGATTTCCGCTTGCCGAAACAGCTTCTATAGGCAGAACGTCCGGATGGTTGGCGCTGTCCTCCTAATGCGCCAAGGAAACAATGGAAGGATCAGGTCGCTGCCGACGTGACGACTCATCTACCCAGGCGCCTTTATCGTGACCCCTTGACGGCGGCCGTCGGCATGACAACCAGGCTTGCCGTGGATATGAAATTTGCCATTCATATACATATCCACAGATTTTCCGTGGATATCCATGATCCATGGACATCCATGAATATATCCATATCCACAGACGCCTATCGTGCGCACATATAGCCACTAAATCTTCGCAACATACAGCAGTGCCATTCCATTCCCTCAGGCATTCCTTTTGTGAAACTGTTAAAAATAAATAAAAGTAAATAAAATAAAACACATTTGCATTGAAATATGGTTTAAGAAAAGTACTTCCCGGCAGTCATAAAAATTTACCGTAATTATTTTATTGCTCTTGCTATAGCCGACCGTTAGGTTAAGCCTTGGGTACGAACCGTACGATATGTCGTCATTCAGTCGTCTCTTCAACTGCAACAAATGTATTGTGGCTAAACGGCACGTCGTAAGGAGTTGGCGATATTGTTGGATAGGGCGATAATGACTACCTATAAGCTGTTGAAAGTAACCATGTCTCTATTTGCAGCTTTTTGGCCACAATTTGGAATGCAGTGCTTCTGCCTGCAGCCGTCACTTACGTGCGCCAAATTACCGTATCTTATCGTAGCACTGATTTTAGCGTCCAGTATAGCAACGTCACCAGATCGTGTATGGGACTGCAGTCACTCTGGAAAATTGCTCTTTCCACAACCGGAAGTCGAACACTGGCCTTCAGATATAGGCGGTACGGTCGGCCCATCTCAGCAATAGTTGGGATTTTTGTTCTCCAAGACGCATGCTGCATTCATGTAGATAAAGTTAACGCTGTGAAGAACATTTGGTTTGTACTTCCTACTAGACTTAAATTTGTTAGAAATCCTAAACGTCTGTAATTTTGTTACCATTTGATAACAAAGAATAAAAATAATCTCATAAATTGATAGACCGTTTGTTGCCCGAACAACAGTATTAAAGCACCATAGATAAAAATCTGTTGATATAGTGCACATAACTAGAAGAACCAATAGCAACAAAATAACGTCTTTTTAAGAGGTACCCCTCTTTGACGCCCTCGTTCAAGGGGAACCCCCTCACCCAGGCACAAAATTTTGTCACGACAAACTGAGTCTTTGGGTGAATATTTCACAGTGAAGATTTCATGATCCTAGCTTGCACCGTTTTGATATGTAAATACAGCAGTGTGACAGACAGACGGACAGACAAACGCCCAAATCATGGCTGATGCACAAAGCATTCTGCTATCATGCACAAAAAGTGACCAAAACTCCTAATAGGCTGCATTATGAATCCGCCTGCATGTCCCGCATGAGCATACTAGCAAAAAACATACAAAAAAAAACAAAAATTGATGTGAACAAAACTGCTGCACCAATTATCAGCTCAGTAAATTAATAGCCAGTCCTGGTTTAAGTTCTGCAGCTCTATATAGGCAGACAGTTGCATAGTACATCTGCATTGGACTAAGTGTTTCATTCTATTTCTCACAACTTTTTTGGAACATTTGAAATAATTGGCCGTGGTCGAGTCTTAAATACAATCTTGTTCCTGATGACAGCAGTGACAGTAAAGTATGGATTCTCAATGGCGCTGGAGTTGTCCTCTGTTTCCATCATCGTAGATTTCTCCGATGAATCAAAAGCTGCTTCACTGCCATGCAGTTCCGATGACCGAACGATAACTACCAAAGGCTTTTCAAGCTTAACGACTTTTCCATGCAATATATGATGACCCACAATTAGAATGGGTTGATCCTACAACAAAATATATTTCAGATAAACATAAACGAAGAATACAATTAAAAACATTCATCTTTTGAATACGTTATATATTGACTAGCTCATGACAAAAAATTTGTGCAAAAATACATCATGTGCAAAACTTCACGTCTATCAATTACATCAATTGATGGCACCACTCTGCAGTCTGCAGTGTAAAACTAAACTATTTGGGAGGGCAGTTGACTAACTGGGTGGGTGACTAAACAAACTATAATTAACACTTTTTCACCAACAGTATCTTAAGAAGTACAATAGACATGAAGTTAAAACTGAACATTGGTAAAGCATAACCACACTAAATTTTCTGCCTTCAGCTGAATCTGCACTAACAAATACAACACTGTTAATGTATGATCTTGTAGTTCATGCAGTGCAACAGATACCGATTTATTAAAATGAAGATCACCAACAAACTTCCCACTCAGACTAGCTGACTGTGATTTTGTTTCAAGGTCACCTTGTAATTCAATAATAACCATTTCCGGTATTGCTCCTGCATTCTGTGCCCTGCAAACAAACGCATCAGTCAATAAAAATAGCCATACAAAGTTTGAGAATTCTTTAATAAAGTATCCACGTAGACAGTTGCACATCAGTTGCATATCATCTAAATCTGGTTGGAAATAAAAAACAAACCACTAAGTTTTACTGGCATCAGCAGCACACTATCAACTGCTGAATTTCAAAAACATGTACTTTTGTTGTGGAACAAACAATATGTTTTCTAAATTCTGCATTCCGTATTCCGCAAAACACATCAACCAGCTTTGTTCTAACAGACAATAGTTAAACCATACCCGGAACTAAAAAATTTACCGTAATCCTAACTCTAAATTACAACCCAACCCTGCTTGAAAACTCCAGAAACTAGATTTTCGTACCAGAAGACACACACAATAAAAATAAGTCCCACTTTCGAACACTTCCTAATAATTTACACTGCAGCTAAACACCCAAGCCTCTCCCTAGACACACCCCGTGCTAACGCCTATGAAAGCTGCTGCATATGCATGGTGTTATTGACCGTGCGCACGCACGATCCAATGTGGCGCAGAAAATGATATTGACCGTGCGAGCTCGCATGGCCTATTCATTGAAGCTGCGGTTAGGTCTAATTTCCATGCCTGTGTACAGTCTGAACTTCTGAAGTGAATTGTATGACATCTTGGGTGGTATTACGTCACCTAAGGTCACCCTGGATGGTTCCTTGGGTGGCAGGTTTTTCATAGTAAAAGTCTAAAAATTGACACGATTCGAAACTGAATATCAGCTAAGCAGAATCTTTAGTTGTCGACACTGCTGTAGCCAAAACAGCCTCAAATTATTTTTAAAGTTAGTATTCTTCTCATAACTAAGTAATAGCAGCAACATTAACAAAAAAGCGACATGCAACTCTTCAATTATATGCCACGGTAAGCGTGTGCGATCTGCGCACGGTAAATAACATGTGACCGCATATGGACCATGCGTGCGCATGGTAACTATGATCACTGGCTGGGCAATGGTAAAATGCGAGGTGCGAGGTGGATATAGTGCGAGGGAGCATGCAAGGAATTCGTGCGAGGAACGGGGTAATTAGCGAAACGGCGTGCGAGGATGCGGGAGGTCTTTTGTACGCTATTGGGGAGGGGCATGAGTAATAGTTGGCCGGCGTCAAGGCATGGACCAAGCACCATTGCTAGTCTCAAATACAGTGTATGCAAAATCATTTAATTTGCAAATAATGTAATATCAAACATAAACGGCTTGATGTTGCCGTGGGGGAAGTCGATCGCTGCCATCTCATCGCCCTCGTGGATGATCAGCATGACGTTGGGACGGTCTGGCCGAGAGAACGCTGATCGCATGAAGCGCTTAGTCCAGGTCTTTGAGGCATCGTACGCTTGGAAGTATTTCTTGTGCAGCCTGCCGTCACTGACTCTACACTCGTTTGTGCCGCCCTGATGCCACCGATAACCAACGGCCCGCCAGTCATATGCAAGATAGCAACAGATTAACAGCAAGACGTGTAAATTGTCGTAAATTTTCTTTCATCTTCTTTGCATAAGGCCTATTCAACGCGGACGTGTTTGCAGCGCTGCATAGCTCTAGAACTTACTGCGGGGACTTTTTGTTTTATAGTTTAATTTTCTTTTGATGTTGTACGTTCTTTATAAAAAATTAAATGACAAACCAATTAAGGACTTACCTATGAGAATGAAAATTACCAGCACATGCTTTTACCTTTGGCGACGTAGCTGTAGAACTTACAGCAGACTTTTTGTTTTCTAGTTTAATTTTCTACTACCAGCACAAGCCTAGACTACGCGTACAGTCATGTAACATTTATATTATTAATCATGCTATTGAAAGAATATGGTAGGGACCTATACCTTTTCGGCTGTCGTCCGGTCGGCTTGGAGTGTGTAATATCTTGAGCGGTCAGCATGTCGAACATATCATAGTAGCGATCCATGGTTTTAAGTGTAAGTACGCATTCAAATAGCTCAGTGTATGTAGACACATAAAGAAAGACCAACAACGACTGCTGTGACTGGCATAGGCCAATATATACATTTCGTGGTCAGTTAATTACTGCTTCTGATTTACTGATGTGTACTTTTCATTCATGCTTGGTTCACACTAGTAGTGCTTTGAAGTCGACGGTTTATTTGTGTGGGCACTGTGGTCAACAACAGCAGCACAGTGAGAAGCTGACTCTCACAGAACTGCTGCTTCATGCTGGTAGCCGCATGCAGTAACGGTCGTTCGCACTTCCCGGTAGGCTAATCACTGGTTATTACGTAAGCAGCAACAGTGCTGGCTGATCGCAATATTGACTGCTTCTCGGCGTGCGGCGGCGCGCGTCACGGTGCGTGCTGTGCCTTTTATGTTGCTGTGCACTGAGCGCACTCTTTAGCACGACCACCCGTTCGTTCAGAATAGTGGGTAAAGTGCAAGGAATCTATTTATGGCCGACCAATCGCGTGCCGCCTCGCACGCTCCCTCGCACTATTCCCTCCTTGCATCTCGCGCCTCGCATTTTACCCGACCCCTCATTGGCTGCATATAAGCTCTGCGGATCTATCGAAATTAGCATTAAAATAAAACATTAACTCAATAGCAACCTTATGATCAGTTGAACCATTATACCAACTGTAATACTGCCCAGTACTACACAACAGTAAACACATTCCAAGCAAATTTAATTACACGTTTATGTTTACTTTATTGTTTACATTTCACACGGACACACCCCTTCCAGTTCCCGCCACCACGCTAATGGTCTGTCTAATTACCGAATTCGTCGGATAGAATAGTGATGGTTCGATGTCAAAATTTCAATTTCGATAAAATAAAAACAAGCGAGTTGAAGTGAATTTTTTGCAACGTTAAACAGTCCTACTGCACTGTGAAGGGTGCAACAACGTCGATAAATATACAGCAAACTGCAGAAAGTTTGATAATCAGTCACAGCATACACGCCAGCAAAGGGCGAATTAAGTTTAGGCTAATCAACAAATAAAACGCAAAAAATAAGACGAACATTAATTTGTGGCAGTTCTGTTGTCAGTAAACAATGGCATAAAAAATTAAGCGGTCTTGCGTCTGTCCCCTTGATCCCCCTGTACATGGGTCATTTATATCAAATAAGCTTTGGACACAGAGTCAGTGGCGTATTTAGGATTTGGCAAAGAGGGGGCCATGGCGAGCGTGCAGAGCGCGAGCCTATAACGGGGGTCTGGGGGCGGAGCCCCAGCGGGGTCCAGGGGCAGAGCCCCTGGTCGCGAGCTGAAGCTGAAACACTTTTTGCTTCTGAATGTTCAATGGAAACCGCAAATTCGCCCATTTTTCTGAAATTTGGAAACACAAAAGACCATCAAACATTGTTGAATTTTGCAATTCTTGCTGAAAAATGGCAAAAACGCACCTTTTCGTATAAAGTTGCCTGTAAAAAATTTTCATGGTTGGGCCAAAGGGGGGGCCATGGTGCGATGCCCCCCCCCTAAATACGCTTCTGCACAGAGTAGTAGTCCATTTGTCTCTTTATAAGACAGTTTTATACGGTATACGTAATTTGCAGCATGAATATTAGATCGAACACTTTTTAAGTTCAAAGAACTTGAACTCCTCTGAAAATGCACATCTGAATTGTACACTAAATAGGCTCAGCCATTTTTAGGGAATGTCGAAATACGCCGCTGTGCTAGCAAAAAACTGTAAGAAAATTCAACAACAAACAGAATGCAAAGTAAGACTCGGGCAACTCAGCGTGTCAGTCAAACGTGCATGCATGCGTTGTTGACAGAACTTCGCGATCTGTGACTTCAACTGGTCTCCTCGCGACATTCGTCGGTCATCGGCAGAAGAACGCCGGCCTTCTCAATGCACGCCGATTCAATCGGGTCGTCCGGTCGGTTAGCGACCAGGCATTTGTCGTCCTCGTCCTCGTGGCGCTCGGCCGCCGCCTCGATGGCCGCCGAGTTCGTCTCAAAGATGTCGACGGGCGGCGGAGGTAGTTGCGGAAACTGCCAGACAAACAGCGCTCCGTCAGCGGAAGTGCTGATGATGGTGTGCTGGTGTGGTGCAATGGCAACGCGTGTCACCGCGGCACTGTGACCGATCCCGACGTGCGTCACTTCGCCTTGGTCGTACAACCACAGCTGTACACACATGTACACCAGCAGCCATAGACCTCTTATTTTAAGAGGTCTATACATGCCAGCAGTTATACACATCAGCAATACTAGCGTATACACCTACACACCTGCATTCAGTACTGACATGAGTGTTACTTCGCCGCCGTAAAATCTCATCAAAATCGGTCCATAACTGGAAACCCTGCAGGCCCGTTGAGAGAGTGGGGTAGGGGGTAAGCTACCCCGGGCCCAGCGACGTTTGAGGGGCCCCGCCGTCGGCCAGAAATAATTATAAAGTACGCCAGAATGTACCATTTTGAAAAGAAAAATTTAAAAAAATTTTCTCCCAGAGCGGCCCCCTGAAAATGTTTTGGGACCCCACGAGAATGCTTCCCCGGGTCCCGCTGTGGCTCTCGACAGGCCTGCTGGAAACGGTCATTTTACGTTCTATTTTTAATGGCAAACATTACCAAAATCTAACCAGAGCCTCGATCCTTGGCCTCGATCATGAACTAATAATATTCCACAAAATTACCCAGAAGGACAGACAGACGGACAGACGGACAGACGGACAGACCTAGTTGTCACATAATCTCCTTTTTCGTCGGAGCTAACAAGAGAGAGTTCGAGAGAGACAGAGACCTTGATGATTTTGTCTGATCCGCCACTGAGGACGACGGCGTTGACTGAGTTGGCCAGTAGACCATCCAAACAAACACGCAACAAGACAGACAGACAGACATACAGACACAGAACCCTGAGAAGAAGAGAGACCTTGATGATTTTGTCCGAGCCGCCGTTGACGATGTAGACGCCGTCATCACTTACGTCTACGGCGTTGACAGAGTCGGTCAGCGAGCCGTCCAGCTCACGGATCAGAGCGCCGTCAAACGTCTCCCAGAAGCCGATCTTGCGGTCTGTGCCGGTGCTGATGATCTGGTGCTCGAGTGGGTGGTACGAGACGTATTTGAACAGAGTGTTCACTCGCAGCATGTGACGACGAGACCGCTGTCTGCAAGCAACATAGAGAACACGCGCGTCCTGTAGCTATAGGCCTAGTATATAAACATCTTCTTCTTTGCGTGCTAAGGCAGGTTCCAATGACGATGGCGCCATCCGACCCGGTTCTGTGCTCCTCTCTTTAATTCCTCGCAACTGATCTTTTTTTCCTCTTTTCTTCTTTTTTTCTTCTTTATAAACATAGGACTCATCATATACGACATACCAGTCTATCATTCGTTGTATATGAGGCATAAACTAATTCCTGCACTTCCAGTAGCCGTCCGTCACAAAAAAAACGTCTGTGCCTAGTTTTTAGTAAAACCCTCGAAAGAAACTGGTGCAGTTATTTTTTTTGCATTCGAAGTTTTACCGAAAAAAACTGCTTGCATCTAGGTTTGTGGAGAATATTAAGAACTTAAAATGAAATTGTTGTCCATATAAATCACACAAACCAAAAAATCCAAAACCCAGCAAAGCCCAGAAATCTAACTAGTTGCATGAAACTTAAAAACAGGTCTTTTGAACCACGGTTATAAATGCGTTAGTAGAGGTATCAACAAACGATACAATACCACAGATAGATGTAGAAAACGTTCTAAAAAATAAAAACGTCAAAAACTTAAAACGTGGGAAAAATTAAAAACGTTCAAAAACGTTGAATAAAAAACGTTGGTTATAATTTGTTTAACTTCTTGCCTAATGCCTAATGCTGTAGCGGTAGCCTGTAGGTGCAGTATACCTGGAACTACAGTATACAGGTAAAAAAACTTTGTTTAATTTCAATTCAACCGTGTGATTATAAGACCATGACACCAGACTAACCAAATATACTACATAAAAAACTTTCTATTTGGTATATTTGAATTACTAAGTAAAGTACCATCATTATGAGATATCAATTTCTTTCTGTGGTTCCAAAAATGCTTGTCAAGGTTCTTGATAGGCATTTCAATGCACGTTTTTTTAAAATAAAAAAAAAAAACGTTGGAAAAAATATAAAAAAACGTTGAAAA
>Ga0209367_1007614_pt1 | contig 14896 bp, 10 predicted proteins | sample WorMetLIZISLAND2_FD_187412 | JGI IMG/M metagenome (GOLD analysis project Ga0209367, IMG submission 187412) | Marine gutless worms symbiont microbial communities from Max Planck institute for Marine Microbiology, Germany - Olavius geniculatus... ... | reverse complement strand
AAAAAGAAAGGAAGGACAAAGTACGGGGAAAGAGGGTAGGAGACGGAGGGGAAAAGAAAGGTGGGGACAGAAAAAAAGGGGAGGGTAGAAAGGGGAAAGATGGGTAAGGGCAAGACCCACAAGGATTTACTAAAATGACGCCACTGGTTTAGAGCACCATATAAATTGTCATAAAGTATGCAAATCTACAATGTTTATCAATTACAAACAACTGTGAATAAACTTGTTTGCAGGTGATGTGCAAAAAGTGTCCTGAAACAATCGATACAGATGGTCTTTGTGCTGGAAAACAAAATTTTCTTGCCTGTAATTATAATAATAATAATATTAAGTGGTAAAACAAAAAAAAGTCAAGGCATGGCTGACAAAGTGAGTGAAGAAGTTGTTTCCAAAAAAGAGGTAATGCACAGCAAAAAAACTACTACTAATTTTAACCAAAATAAATAGGTAGGCAAACATGACAAAATTCGTGCAAAAACATGATATAGATTGTACTGCTTTTTGCTAACTAAATAAAACAACAGTTACACGAATCTCTTTTATAATAAGCCTACTAATAGCAATTTCTTCAAAGGTTTTCGATGCATGCAAAAATATATTCACATGCACGTATTATTGTCACTTTTTTGTCAAGCACAACATTTTGTAAAATTTTCTGTAAATGTGACAAATAACCAAATAAAGTTAGGAATTTTCTTTGCCTCCAATTTCTGCAATACAACACAAACTACCTGTACAATGCAGTGGGTGAATATAATTGAGCTGTTCAATAATGTTGTCAGTGCTACAAATAAGTACTTTTAGTAATCATACTATATCAGTTTTTTAAATAAAGATTTGGTTGACTTGAACCATTTTATTACGTAAAATCGTACACATAGTACAACAATGATAATAAAAGGATCAATGTGGTAACAGCTCAGGTTTAGCTACAAGTTTTGATTTAATGTTTTTGCATGGCCAAATTACTCAACAACCCAAACATGTCAGAACTATTGGCAGCCGGGAATTTGATCGGTTGGTGGCGTGGCGTAGAAGTAATGCGTTTTATCCGATCAACGAACTTATTCTACGCCCAACCGGGTTAGTACTTGGATGGGAGACTGCCTATGGGCAGGTAAACCTACTCGGTATGTAATCAGCCGCCTAGGTCAACTCCGCCTTCTGTTCCTCAGGGGTAGGTAAATCAAGTACCAGCCTATCTGGCTGGGGTTAGGCCTAAAACGGGGCGCATTTACCTGTGTCGGGTGGCAGGTAACACTGTGTGATCCCATACGGCGGGTGACGCTCCGTGGCTCTGAGATGGGTTTCATATGAAGAGCTACAGCATTTAATCATTAACCATTTAACCATAACCATAGCTTACTTTAAAGCTGGATAGTAGGAATGGGGCTCAACGTTTTCACCAAAAATCTTAGCTTCGGCTATTTACAACTTGTTTAAAACAGGAGTTCAAAATAAACTACACACAAGACTACAGAGCTATATTCTGTGCACTAGTTTTGTCTGTTTTGTTTAAGTTAACGTAAGCTTAGCTAGGGTCAGGGTTAATCTCATATAATCATAGGCCTACTGTCAGCAGACGTTATATGCAAATGCATACCGTATGCCATGGACATCTATCATCGTTCCAGACAAATTTAGCTATACATTAACAAGACAATGAGCAGCCCAATCAGCGTATGTATCGAAAACAGTGCTTAAATCATGAAAACGTATGACGACAACGACGACAAAATGAATTCTAAACAACATTACTCTACAGCGACATCACACGCAACATGACAAATTAAATTGTGCAACAAAGCACCAAACAGACATGGTTCGTTCTTACTCCATAATAAATAATCGCTGCGCTTAGGATAACACAAAACCATCTGCACATGGTGCATTATTACTTTGAACACGGACACGCGGCTCTTGCGGGCAACAAAGCACCAAGTATACATGGCTCGCTATAACACGCGCATAAACCTATCGCTTGCTCCGCGCAACATAAGCTCAAGTCCACTTGGTGTGATGTTGAATTAAACCATCATTGAATATTAGCTAATTTAACAAAACACGTGATTAAATTTATTCATTTCGTTTACGAATTCTTACAAAATAAACTTACCATTAGATTTGCCATCCAAAACTCAGTAGAAATGTGAACTTAACTCAAAATCGATAATATAACGACTTGGTTGAGTGTTGCTCTCACGGGCTCAATTGGAAGGTGCTACAGAGTGGATGTGGTGTGGGACACATATCAATGATATCACAGCAGCAGTATTAAAGAGAGTGCACAACAGAAAAGAGGCAAAGAAATCAGGAAAAAAGTTGCTGGTCCAAACAAGATCCCTGAAAATTGGCAAGAGTTTTTCAAGGACTCAGAAAACAAACAAGAATACTTTGCCTTCCTGTCAGAGAAAGTTGCCACAGCTCAGTTCCCCAATGGAAAAGTAGTTCACGTTACATCAGGCCAGAATGATCTTATCATAGAAATGGATCACAGCATGCAAGACAATGATCACGAGGAAGCAGACACAAAGATACTGCTGCATCTGCAAAATGCACTGCAGACTGGCTCCTGTGCTTGCTTAGTTCGCACTGTGGACACTGACGTCATCGTCATCATCATTGGAAAGTTTCGCAAGCTTCAAGCAATGTGACAAGCGGCAGAAATTTGGATTGCTTTCGGCACAGGAAAGAATTTCACGTACTTTCACATCAATGCCATTGCTTTAGCCCTTAAAGGGAAAAAGTCTACAGCCCTCCCCACTTTCCACAGCTTCACCGGTTGCGACACGGTCTCTGCCTTTTTTGGCAAAGAAAAACTGTCTGCATGGGCTGCATGGAAATGTTATCCTGCAGTAACAGAGGCCTTTAGGTTTATTGCAGAGAATCCTTTCGTTGCCATGGAGTTGAACAGCCACCACTTCAAATTGCTGGAACGCTTCACAGTTCTCCTGTATGACAAAACCAGCCAGCTGAGCTTTGTTGATGACGCCCGCAGAGAGCTGTTTTTCCACAAAGACAAAATAATGATCAAAGCCCTTCCTCCCAGACAGGGAGCATTATTACAGCATTTAAAGCGTGCTGTCTACCAGGCAAGCATATGGACCACTGCTGACCAGCCCCAGCAGCAAGCATTTGGACCACATTTGGACCCCAGAGGAATGGGGCTGGACTCTGGACAAGGACAGTAAGGCTTGGCTCCCTTTTTGGACGACACTGCCAATAGCATCTGAAGCTTGCAGCCAACTAGTCAAGTGTGCATGCAAGAGTGCAAGAGGATATGGCACCAGATTTGGTTGCAGGAAAGGTGGATGGCAATGCACAAGACGGTGCAAGTGCAACTGTGACAAATAGATCAATGGATATCAACATACTCGTACGAGCTGCGGTTGCCGATGTACATGCCAGAATTGCTTTAAAGACGTTTTCCTAAATGTTGAAAACTTAAAAGGGCTAAATAAACAGTAACAAACACTAATATTTAGGAAACAAATTAATGTTGAATTTTCATGTTTACTGATGCTATGGATGCAAGTTACGTACAATATCGCGACATAATTTTTTGGCCTTATTTTTGAGTTTTGTCAAACCATAAACAAATATTTCGCAAAAATGTAAATGTTTATTGATTAAAAAATTACTTGAAATGTATCCTTTTCTGATTTTATTTATTGAATTGATTATATTGCCTTTAAATTTTTAAAACATCTTGCTTAGATATGTATATGCAGTATTTTCCTCTATTAATGCTATGGAAAAATTGATGACGTGCTGGGCCCCATTGGCCAAATTTGATGGGGCCTAGCAAAAAATTAATAAGTCGGGTCTACAGAATTGCCTCACAAAGTTTGACACTTTTGTCAAGTCGGTCCCCATCATATCGCTAAGCTGTCCAGCTAATTGAGGTATTGTCGATAAAACTGCTGTTTTATAAACGTGATATGGCAGTAAGTCACATATTTTGTTTTATGCTATAGTTAAACAGTTTGTTGTGCTCCCTTTGTTCGTAGAGTTAATACTACGTCTCATTTATATCATTTTGTTTAATGTTAAGCTTGTCTATACTACTGAATGTTAATGCTTCGGTTTTTTACCATGTTCTGTAATTGGTGTGGTCTGTGTGATAATCCATTCGTTCTGAATATAATGGCTGATGATAAAAATGTAAATGTTAGGAATCGGACTCCCCTAAATTGAGGTCAATTTAGAACCGGCCGGAGAAAGTGTGACTAACACATGGTTACATAAAACCCTTTCCCCTGGGCAATTACTTGCTGTACACTCGGTATCTGTCCACGTCATAGTCCAGCGTGCGCGCCTGCTATTGGTTGGCCGTCTCATCACGTCATCACGCGCAGCTGCTATTGGCTGGCCGACCCATTACCTCACGGCGCGCGACTGCTATTGGTTGATGGCTCTGGCTGGGCACTATAAAAGCCGCAGTAGACTCGGAACTCGGGGTGGGTAGCCCGGGTCGGACGGACTTCTCACTAGGACGGTGGCCTAAGGAGCTCCATGGACAAAGTATAACCCTCTCAATACAGATGACTCCTGGAAGATGGACCCTGGCAATGAAACATGGAGAAAAGGGAAACTTCCGTGGTGGGCTTCCCTGTAAAGCTTGTAAAAAGTTGGACCCCGCCATGGCATAGACATACATTTACCTTTTAAAAGAGAAATGTACTTCCTTCCTTTCTTCCCTATTTATATTTCGAAACCTAAGTCCGATACTTAAAATACACGTGTTGAATAGCACACTAGAGTTGTATTCAGAACGCGCCATTGTTTAGTTTCTCGTTAATACAGTCATCATCTTTTATTCATGCAAAAAAACTTGTCTTTTATTACTTAGAATTTAAGTAAGCAAATACATAATAGTTTAAAGGCATAGTTTAAGCTTAATGGCAGATAAAACTATAGTCTTTAATGAGAGCCACTCCATTCACAAATCACAATAGAACTAAACGTAAGTCCAGTAATTATTATTATTGCCCCGACAGATAACCCCTCCGCATTTCCAAGGACCCATACATGCGCGAGATAAACTTTATAAGTCACGAGTAGCGTTTGTCTGTCAGTATATTGGCTTATCTGCTTGTATGTCAGTTTTTTCCTATATTTTTCTGGCCGCAGTCACTTGCGCCTGTAACAGTATTTTATGTATCTTTGTGTCGGCTGAGTAAATTATTGTCGTGTGCTCATTTGTTCAAGCGGTCAAGCTAAAAGTGTAACGTCGCCAGTTAGGCTGGGATCGTAACGTCGTCAGTTAAGCTGCTGCCCGTCCTGTCGTCGCTGGTTTTAACTCGTACCGTCGTCGCTGAGGACTCTCCTTAGTGTTACTGTCGTCGGAAAGCTTTGCCGACTGCCAGACTTTTTGTTTCGTATTTTTAGTTGTTTTTTTACGTTAATTACGTGTCCGAATTTTACTGTGTATTTTAAGTGTTGTAAAGTTCGTCTGTTCCCTGATCATAAGGTCGTTTTCTGTATCTAGTTGTTTGTCGGTTTGAATGTTAAAAACCCTACATGTAGTTGGTCGCTTTCGTTAGTTTTCTAAACGGGCAGTAATTCTCTCAAACTGCTAAAAGCCGTTATTGTTACAGAAAATTGTTTGTTTTGTTGAAACTGTAATGTTATAAAATTTAAGGTTGTTGCCATTGCATAAATTTTGCTATTTTGTTGATTGTCTGTCACTGTATCGAACTATCGTCCTGTCGCAGATACAGGCCCATTGCGTGTGAACTTACATGTAGACATTGTAGATACATGTTTTTTTGACCCCTGTATTATTTTCGGATAATATTTCAAACCCCTTTTCATTATTATTAGATATAAAAGTTAAACGAAATAGTCAGATTTTTCCGTCCTGCTTTATTATTAATTTTTGCGTCGTTTTTTTATATTGATTTTATGCTCGTCTGTCTTTATTTTATTTGTGAATATAGGAAACCGTGAACTTTGCCTATTAGTTTTTGCGTTTAGTTTTTCTTGGTAAGTTACGATAGAGTTGACAGGCCCAATAGGTAGATAGATTGAGGAAAATTACGAGCTCGCCGTGTCGCGACTGCAGCATCGTGACAGAGGGTCAGTTCGGTTCTATTGGCAACATTCGCTGGCGCATCCCCCAAAACCAATGTATAGACGCAAAAATCTCGCACGTATCTTTTACACAAGCCGACTTATTGCCAATTTTGTCCCAAATTGTATTGCCATGGCAACGCGGTCGGTTGGTGAAAAATGCGATTGGCAGCATTCAATGGCCAATCCCCGAAAACCGCCCTATACACGCAAAAATCTTGCACATATCTCTTACACAAGCCGAGTTATAGCCCATTTTGTCCCAAATTTCGTTGTCATGGCAACCAGGGAGGTTCCGGGGTAAAATTGAATAACACCGTTAGATTGGCCATCCCCGAACATTATACCCTAGAACTAAACATTACGACTCTATCTTATACACAGCCAAAGTTATGACCGTTTAAAGAATTGTTTATTTTTTCTCATAAGCGCCATTGTAATTGTTTTTGATTTTTGTGTTAAATATTAAATTTTAATTTTCTAACTCCAAATATGCACTTCCGTGTGCAGAACCGCGTCGTTTGACGCATTGAGCGTAAAAATCTCTTAATGGGTCTAACCTGTGAGTAGAAGAAAAAAGGGCATATATAAATAAATTTTTTTTGCGTATATTTCACCCATTTGCCGAAAAACTTCCCTTGAAGGAATTTGCATAAAATTTTGTATGACGGGTCTCCATGCCGACATAATCAACCGTGCCAAACTTTATCTCAATCGGGTCAGCGGTTTTGATTTTGTTGGGGGGTCGAATTTTTGGATTTCCCATAAAAAAGAGAAGTCGCCGTTAACACAAGGCTTGAACTACCGTTCAGCCTGTAATATAATTATAGCACAAGGCTTTTGGAATCAGACCGTAACTGTCACTAATTTATCACAAACATTTGCTGCACTCTCGCAGTTTCACCATGGGTACCAAACAAACAACTGATAAACATTCAGCAGCTGCCTTACTAACTATACAAATAATGGCAAACTGTTGTTTTGTTTTTTGCACATCAAGTACAGACGCTTGTAAAACCAGCCAAGTTATGTTTTGATTTATTGAAAACTATTAATTAATATTCACACCGGCTGCTTTTATTGCAACATGAATTAAAACCGGAAAACGTTGTGCTTTGTAAGAATGATTTATTTGCTTAAATTTGTTTGACTGTCCCGACAGCCCAAATTTAACCAACAGTTTTAATGGATTGCATTAAGACAGTGTAATAACATTCATTGCAGTTTTATATTTGCTGAATTACATTTTTCCAAATTGCTATCATTTTTGCCTGTGAAAATACAGTGTTCTGTGATGTTACGTTTGTAATAGCATTAAAACCGTTGGAGCCACAAAGCCAACAGCAAGTTACTAAGCTGGCATAAAGCGTCAGCATTTCCAGTAGCACTTTAGAATAAAAGCACTCTTAGCAAAGCGAGAAAAGATGACTTGTTGTGACGGTTGCCCCAATGCAGCTAGGTCGACTTTAGCTGAGGGGTTCACAACAATCTTGTAAAAGTCGGGTGGGTTCTTGATTTAGCCTTGACGTAGGACTAAAGACTTCTAGGTTTAATTTAAATTTATGACTATTAATTACTATTTGTTTATAATAAAGATGACTAATTGTGAAAGAGTAATCCAACTAGAGTAATCCTAGAGTAACTCTTGAGAGGAACTCCAAGAGTAATCCGCTAGAGAAATTCCAAGAGTAATCCTACCACAGTAATTTAGAGCAATTAGCTCAGATTATAACGCAAACTCAGAATTTCATTACTGTTAAGGTTGGAATTCCACCGAACAATTTTTAATGTTATTTAGCAACTCAAAAACAGACAATTTATAGCAATAAAAGAGTTCAACCGACGATTACATGCAGTACACACTCTAAAAAAAGTCCTATACTTTGTCATGCAATTTAACACTGTTTTAGTAGTTCTGGCAGTTAACAAATAGTCAAAACAACGTTTACATGCATATCACACTCTAAAAGAAAGTCCTATATTTTGTCATACAACTTGACAGCCTTTTTAGCAGTTCTAGCAATTAAAAAGCAGTCAAAACAACGTTTACACGCAGAACACACCCTAACGCACCTTTATTACTGGTCGCGGTAGCGTGCGACATCCTAGAACCACTCCCTCTTTACCGATAGACAGACTGACTACTATAATTCTCTTACAACTTCTCTCTCTCCGAATACTTAGACGAGTTCCGCCTATCTGGGCTACCCGGCCATTTTATATCACGCTTAACACAGAGTAATCCGTGAGGTCAAAGAGTAGATCAAATGGAGGAACTCTGACCATTCACAATTTAGTTATCTAGGTCAGTTCCAACAAGACAACTAGAAATGCGCGGAATTATAATTTAGGAAAATATAGTTATTATAAATAATGAATGCACTGGGACCTAACTCTTACACCCTCTTTTAATAGAAAAGTTCGATACTTCGAGCTTGTAAAAGAAATGGACAGAAAAAGTGTAAAAACTAAAATTTAAGAAGACGCGCATCACGACACATACTCATAATGACACAATATTTAAACACTTAAACAAAAGTAAAACAAAAGCTAGTCAAACTTCTTAACGTCAGTGACATTATTCGGCTACAGATCAATAACCATAGTCATGTTACTGCAAAACTTAAGCACAATACCTTCACTGGGCTGTTACCTAGAAGATTACAAACATGAGACAAGGGGACATATCTGATGCAACAACATCAGCGTGGGTAGAACATCTGAAAATGATCCTACGGGGCACAGTAGCACACTCAGGCCAGTACCAGCTTAGGACTCATTCAGTATCTACCACCAACGTGGGACACACTTCCTAGTGCTCACAAGCAACAAGTCAACTCACATGGCGAGTACTAATCTAGCAAAAAACCGCCGATAAACTTAAACGTGTTTCTGTAATACTCAGGTACAAGACCCTCCCTGGGCTGTCACCTGGGAGATTACAAACAGGAGACAAAGTGGCACACATCGGTAAACCAATATCAACATGAAACAACCTCAGCAAATCTACTGGGCACAATAGCTCACTCTCATAGAGGCCAAGGTTAGTACAGAACCAAACTAGTGGTACCCTCAGGGTTCCTACTTGGACTCTCATAAGACCCTTAGGTCTAACACCAACATGACACACAATCATAGACTTCTTGGATCTTGCGGCACAACATTCCCATCAACGTGGGGCATTCCATCCAATACTGACAAAGGATAAACAAGCAAAATCACTTGGCGAGTGCCAGTCCAGCACAAAATCGCCTCTAATTTACGAACATGTCTATGCGATAACTCAGGCACAATACCCCCTGTGGGATGCTACCTAAGAGATTATCAAAACGTCAAAACACAAACTCACAGTTCTACCTTCAACGTAGGGTGAAACATAAGCAATTAATCCTACTGGACACAGTAGCACTCTCTCGTAGAGGCCAGTACCAGTTTAGGACCAAACCAAGTCAGTGGTACCTTTCAGAACTCTACTTGGAACTCTCTCACCATCATAGGGCCTTTAAACCTAACACCAACATGGGACATAATATTTCCTACCAACGTGAGGCATAGCACAATAAAACACTATCCCCAACTGCAAGGGTCACTCTTTACTACTCACAAGGGCAAACAAACACATTCACATGGCGAGTGCTAGTTAAGCACCAAACCGCCTTAAACACACAAACATCTCGGTGGCAACTTAGGTACTAAACCCTCCCCGGGTTTTTTTACCTATTTTATTACCAGGACAAGAAATATTTTAAAAAGTTACAACATAAAAACACATCTCAGCACATCAACTTTTACACTCATGAATCAACACAACTAACTGTTTCTCAGTCAACTTACAGTAATCATCATTACTGTCAAAAGAGTTACTACAATGTTAACTCGATCAGTTTTTTTTAAAAAAATGTACAATAAAAGAAAACATTGAATGCATAGATGTCAGCACGTATTCATGCATAAAATGTCACACTTAATTAACAGACACTAACATCAACACCCAAATGCAAATAATGAAAAAAACAAACTTACAGATCAGCACTTCTACATTCACAAATCAACACAATTAACTGTAACTCAGTCATCTCACAGTAATCATTGTTACTGTCAGAAAAGTTATTAACGTGTCATTGCTAACAAAATCAAGTTTAAAAAAACTCAATTGTGAGATCACGAAAACACTGCATGCATAGATGTCAGCATGTATCCATGCACAGAATGTTTCACTGAATTTACAAACACTAATAACAATCACAGGTAGCTAGCAAGGGGCAGGAAAACCAAATTCCTGAGACTATAAGAGGTCCGCATACCCCAAAACTGACCGTATGACACGGTAAGTATCACTCAATAGACTGACTTATTCTCCACGCATAAGTTTGTGACATACTCATGCACGAAAAGTAAAAACATTTTACACACACTTAAACCAAAAACACAACCTTTTACTTGCAAGAACACAAAAAAATTACTTACTAACGTACCGAGTTATCAAGGAGAGCAAGCATGGCAATAGGTATTATTACCAAAATTACTCAAAAGATCACCAAAACAAACACAATCAAGGGACTATGAGCTCTGGGCCGCTCAGAGTCTAACTGACACATTAAGCATGCACGAGTATTTGCATTACCCAAGCATGAAATGACAAAAAACACAATTTACAAACACTCACACCAGCAATTACGGCAATAACTCGTCATGTGAGAAATCACCAAAAGCTGACAAACATACCACAAGTCCAAAATTACAATCACTTAATGACAATGGAAAATATGGGATTTACACACTTTCACAAAACAATCACAGGTGGCTAGCAAGGGGCAGGGAAGCTAAACCCTGAGGCAATACGTTGACCGCATACCCCAAAACTGCCTGTAACTTATGGTAATTACTCTCATGGGCTGAGCAACCACCAAAACCAACATTCAACACTCAGCAGTAAACACATTTACCTATACACGCACAAACAATTACAGGTAGCTAGCAAGGGGCAGGGAAGCTAAACCCTAAGGCGATACGTTACCCGCATACCCCAAAACTGCCAAATTATGTGGCAATTACCACCAAAACAATCCGCCAAAGTTTGCCACAGCCTCGGAAGATCTCCGACATCTGCAGGATCAGAGTCCCACATTAAATTAGCAGCAGTTAAAATTAAACTCGAAATTTGGGGCAAAGCCCAACGTGAGTCCGCCCGGCGCCCTAAGTCCGACTGGGGGGAAATTAGGAAGAGGGGGGGGGTAAAATTTCCCCGGCATTAAAGTCCCGTGGCCCGAACTCAAATGCATTGGCATACGCCGAACGCGCATTGTCGACTTAGGGTAGGTCAACATGAACGCTTATAACTTTGTTCGTTGTGGACGGAATTTCACAAAAATTTTTCTGTTTAACGCCGAAAAGATCGTTTTCGTCAACGCCGTTTGGATTTTGCCGCTACCTTTATCGGTTCCATGGATATTTGCGCTCAAACTTGAAAGCTGTCGTAAAACGTACTAAATTTTGCACGTTCTTTGCACTCCCAAATTTCAAGGGGGCGGTGCCCCTTAAAAGTTGTACCTGTGTTATCACCCACATCTAGCAGCACGTTACGTGGCAAAGTCTCATGAAGCTATTCCATTTGGCTTCAGAGATATTTCGTCCAGTACGCTACATTTTAAGGCAATTTTTAACTCCCCTTTAAAAAAAGTTGTAAAGGGGCCTTTGTCCCCGTTGGCTGGTGCGCTAGTAAGACTTGGTCATTCTCTAGCGCGTTTAAAAATTTTGGGGCGCAGCACCCCCTAGCGGCCGAAATATGGTCTTCCGAAAAATGCGACTTAAGGTAAGTCAACATAAACGCTTATAACTTTGTTTGTAATGGACGAAATTTCACATTTTTTTTTCTTCAACGCTGAAAATATTGTTCTCATCAACGTCGTTTGGATTTTGTCGCTATCGTCATCGGTTTCAGAGATATTTGCGCTCAAACTCGAAAGTTGTCGTAAAACGTACTAAATTTTGCACGTTCTTTGCACTCCCAAATTTTAAGGAGGCGGTGCCCTTTAAAAGTTGTACCCGCGTTATCACCCCTATCTAGCAGCACGTCACGTGGCAAAGTCTCATGAAGCTACTCCCTTTGGCTCCAAAGATATTTCGTTCAGTACCCTACATTTTAAGGCAATTTTTAACTCCCCTTTAAAAAAAGTTGTAAGGGGGGCCCTTGTCCCCGGGGGCGAATGCGCTAGTAAGACTTTATTCTCTAACGCATGTAAAAATTTGGGGGCGCAGCACCCCCTAGCGGCCGAAATATGTTTTTCCGAAAAATGCGTTTTCGGTGGGTACAATTCCACATTTAGATCTCCAAGGTCACTGGACCGTCCTTCACCGGACTTGCTTTCCCTAACGCGGGAGGAATCGCTGTCGAACGAGTAGCTCACCGATTTTGAATATATTTATCCGTTCCGGAGATATTCGCCGCCGAACTTCGAAGTCGACCGAAATCGGGCCAAATTTTGCATGTTTTTAACCCCTAAAAATTTTTTGGGAAGGCTCTTCCAAAATTTTGGACAAGAATTATAAAACTGAACGGAGCATCGAGCACCGTGCATAATTTCGCGCCGATCGGCCCACGGACCTCGGAGATTGCGCGAAGGGAAAAAAGAAAAAAACCACAGCAAAATATAAGCCTGCTCCGCAAGCTATCGCTTACGGGCGGACTAACAAGCCTCTAGCTGGGCCAGTTGGTCATTGTCTGACCATTTGTTGTATGCTGCTGCATTACTGAATTGGGCTTTAAATGCCATGAACGGTATAGACATGCCATCATATTTTGGCAAACGAGTGACAGAACGTCTCGGGAGTTTGTCCCCTTACAGTCAGAGCTAGAAGAGCGAGCCCGGTGTCTTTTTTCTTTCGGGATTTCTTCCCACAGAGGGTGGCAGGCTTATTTTTTTCTGACACAGCAGGGTCTTTCACATCTTTCTCAGATTTAACTACAGCATTTTTGGGTGGACACACATCATCACAAGTTTTAGATTTACTCTTTACAGTTACAGACTGAACAAGCTTATCACTTGAACAACTAACAACATCAATAGATTTCTCACACACATTGCTAGTGCTAACATTTACGCCAACATTAGCCAACGGTTTAAATTCAACAAAGTCGTGCGCATCTTTGGCAACCGCCAGGCTACTGCTATCATCAACAACAACAGGCAAATTCGACGAAGTGTTTACAGCTGCATCAGCTGTTTGACGAATGACACATGCTGGTGATGAAGAACGCTGATTGTGGTTCGCATTTGACACATGTAACATTTGGTCAGCTGTTCCTCTGACCATTGCTGGTCTCGCCAAAATATCCGAGACTCGGGGCCTACAAGCATCTTCGGTGGCCGTCAACAGTGGCCGCTCATGAATAAGGGCTTTAACACGGTGGCGTCTGACGTCAAATTTTGGGGGCACTGCTCTAACCAAAGGCCTCGAGCTGGCCGGAGAGAGATAATCAGCATCTAGTCTCTTCCCCGGCTCAGTTTTGAGCGCATCAGACGGTTGAGCTACAGAATCTGACGAATCGCAGTCGGAACGACGCGACGACGCCGAACTGTTGTGCTCACGGCCTGGAACAGTCAGCTGCGGAAGCCAAGGCTGATAAGGCAACGTCGACAGCAGCGGTTCGATGGTCGCTGTGTCAGGTCCAAGTTCGCCCAGCAAATCATGACCGACGTTCTGATCGCCTGTCCGTTTGCTCCGCACTGATTGGTACCCCAGCCGTTGATGCACTCCGACAGACTATAGCAACGTCGCTCGCTCAGACATATGATGGCGATGACGTGCTACTGCAGCTGGCCCGTTCGATGCGCTGGCTCTTGACTGACGTCGTGCTCTCCTTACCCGCAACAATTCTTGCTCTCTCCTCACAAGCACAATTTCACGATCAATAAAATCATCATCAGACAACAGTGGGTTATCATGACAACTAACATTAGACTTAATACTAGAAGCCTTCATATCCTGGGCCTCGGCCATCTAGAAGTCGACCAATACTTTTTACAAATCTTCACTATCAAAAAAGAGGGCTTTATGTTTTCGCCCCACGTTGGGCGCCAGTTTTGACGGTTGCCCCAATGCAGCTAGGTCGACTTTAGCTGAGGGGTTCACAACAATCTCGTAAAGGTCGGGTAGGTTCTTGATTTAGCTTTGGCATAGGACTGAAAACTTCTAGGTTTCATTTAAATTTATAACTATTAATTACTATTTGTTTATAATAAAGATGACTAATTGTAAAAGAGTAATCCAACTAGAGTAATTCTAGAGTAACTCTTAAGGAAAACTCTAAGAGTAATCCGCTGGAGGAACTTCAAGAGTAATTCAGCTAGAGTAATCCCAGAGTAACTCCAAGAGTAATCCTACCACAGTAATCCAGAGTAATTAGCTCAGATTATAACGCAAACTCAGAATTTCATTACTGTTAAGGTCGGAATTCTACCGAACAATTTTTAATGTAATTTAGCAACTCAAAAACAGACAATTTATAGCGATAAAAGAGTTCAACCGACGATTACATGCAGTACACACTCTAAAAAAGTCCTATACTTTGTCATGCAATTTAACACTGTTTTAGTAGTTCTGGCAGTTAAAAAGTAGTCAAAACAACGTTTACATGCATATCACACTCTAAAAGAAAGTCCTATATTATGTCATACAACTTGACAGCCTTTCTAGCAGTTCTAGCAATTAAAAAGCAGTCAAAACAACGTTTACACGCAGAACACACCCTAACGCACCTTTATTACTGGTCGCGGTAGCGTGCGACATCCTAGAACCACTCCCTCTTTACCGATAGACA
>Ga0209367_1007612_pt1 | contig 14898 bp, 7 predicted proteins | sample WorMetLIZISLAND2_FD_187412 | JGI IMG/M metagenome (GOLD analysis project Ga0209367, IMG submission 187412) | Marine gutless worms symbiont microbial communities from Max Planck institute for Marine Microbiology, Germany - Olavius geniculatus... ... | reverse complement strand
GCACGGGACCTCGCCAGCTGCCGTCCGTCAGTGTCGACCTCACGACCCTGCCACCCCGACCGCCCCTACCTTTGCCGTCTTCAGCCGTCCCACGTCCGTCCCTGGTAACAACCCGGAGACCATACCGCAGGAACAGACCACCGAGGATGACACCGCTGTAAACTCGTGATTACTCGACAAGACCCCTCCCCTCCCGTTAATGCCAAACTCCACGTACTTAGATTTATTGCACATCGTGCTGTACAACAAGTTATGGGTGACAAACAAACGCAAATTAGGTAAATCGAGTGCCGGTCCGTCTGTCTGGGGTTAAGGCGGGGCGCGTTTATCTGTGTCGGGTGGCAGGTAACACTGCCATGCGGCAAGTGACGCTCCGTAGCTTTGTGATGGGTTAATTCATATAAAGAGCTATACGGTACCTTTAGCAAATTGATGGTCTGCATGTACAGTGACTCCACGAACTATAGGCTTATAACAAGTCCACTAGAAATTGAAAGCCTACAACATAATATTGACGCGTTACGAGTTATGACGTTGTTGTCCAACAAATCAACGATGACAAATCGAAGTATAGTGGAGTATGGGCTTAACGGTCAGTTGACAATCTCATCAACATCTCAGCGACGAACGTTGGTTTACTCGCCTCAAGAAACACTGCATTACGCTAGTTAGTATATAGTTAGCATCATACAATGTGTTTGTTGCTGCATTCGGTACAGCGAAGACTGAAACATAGTTCTAGGTATGTCAGATGTTACTTGACTACCAGTCTACCAATAACTGTAACTAGTTAATTGCGGTCCAATGATGCGGGCGTCCGTTTGTCCGATGAACGTTTAAAACTGCTGCTAGTGTTGCCAATAGTTTATGTGAGTTCTTGTGTGTACATAAGCGTTCATACGAATCGACTGATCTTCCAGAGAGAATGTTGTACACTGGTGTTATAGCGTTACGTTGTGTTAAATCCGTAATAATTATGTGGTGAGTGCTTGCAGTTGACTGGAGGATGTGGAACCGATGTCGGTTGTTTACGTATTCATGAGTTCTAGCATCAGGAAATGATGAGACGATAGGCCTACTTACTATGGTCGTAGATCTTTCCACTGACATTTACTGCTGTTTAACAGTGAATTAGATAGGCCTACCGCAGTGGCAAGTGGCAAAACTTGTATTTGTAACTTCTGTATCTCACGTGAAGACTTAATGTTCATCTCTGGTTACTGCATTCTGACGTGTATCTTAATTCCAGAACTGTCACATCTGTGTGCACATCGCGTAATAATAGTAATTATAATAATGGTAATGATAATGATAATAACACCAGTTTTGATCGTATGCCTGCTGCTCTACTCTGATATAGGTTGATGTTACGTTTTTACGCGCGAGAGCTAGCATAGCTAGCTAGCTACAGCGCATAATAGCTATGGTAATTCTGTCTGTCTGTCCGTCTGTCTGTCCGTCCGTCACAACCCGGTACCGTTTCACGACCAGGCGAGATAGAGACTTCGGGTTTTCACCGCATGATAGCCCAGAGTCTCTAGTATTTCGCGACAAAATTTCATGCCGCTGGGTAAAAGGGGTCCCCCCGAACGAGAGGGCGAAACAGAGGTACCCCTCTTAAAAAGGCGTTATTCTGCCGCTATTGGCTCCTACAACGTGAAAATGGTTGCAGATAGGTACATACATGCTGCTTATCATAACAAGCACTGGCGACGAGCTTCTTAAAAATGTCAACATCGATGACCTTGAATGACCTTGAACCCCAAAATAGGGGGTTTTAGTAAATTTTTCGTGATTTGGGCTGCAAAAGAGTGAATTGCGATGAAATGGATGGAGATAGACTAAGATTACCTGCGAACAGGAACTGCTATAGGCTCTTGCGCGTCTCATGCTCAGATTTCTTGTTTAAAAATTTTACGCAATCACAGCCTTATATGTGAAAATGAACTATGCGGCTAATATACATAGTGATTGGTCGTGCCCTGTCAAACGATGAATTAACTTACGTGACATCATGAGTTTACATCAGATCGTTTGTGTAAATGTTTCCTTTCGCCTAGTGACAAATGTTTTTGCCAGAAACCGAACTGAAAGTGAAAACTGTGGGCTAATTATATAATTAACTACAGTGAGAATGATTTGAATCTGGTTAACTGAAACTTCCACAGTATCGGCATATTTCCACATATCCTGTAGCACATCGACTACACATATAGATAGGCCTGTGCATGGTTTTTTCTCTTCGTCAGTTAGTCGTATCAAACGTGAGAACTGTTAGGCCTATACTGTAGTGTTGGGTTGAAAATCGAGTTTGGAGTTGGTGCTTTTTTGTTTTCCTGCACAGATCATTCTCAGCCGAGGCGCTAAACTTTTCCGCACGAACGGATCCGCTATGAGACGCCAGCAGTTTTTTTTTTCTGCTCGTGTCTAATAAACGTATTGTACCGGTAGCTTACGCGTACAATAATTGTCAATTGCTGTCCAGTTTTTGTACGAGTTGATCGATGAGCATGGCGTTGTTGATCGATTGTTTCAGCGGCGCAGTATGTTCGTTCAAGCGTGTCGCAGTCAGCTCGTTTTTCTATACAACAGTTCGCTTGCGTAGGATAGATTATCTGATGTCTCCATTGTACAAATAGCTCGTCGTGTTATAATCGTTTCGTCCGTTTCTTGCTGCATGTTTACTCGACTCTGTAGTAGGATTTCGAAAGATTGTCTGTAAAATGTTCGCCTGCGTTTCAGTAACACTACAAATGTATAGGCTGTATTATACCCCGTTTAGACGACATCATATAAACGGGGTATTAGTTAGCGATAGATTCGTCGGTAGCTTACCGTATTCGGTATTCATATCGTTTCTCGGGGTGAAAACAGTGCATGCGAGTTTTTCCGTTAATTACGTGGCATTGTGACTGACAAGAATCTTTTTGACAATTTTGTTTCGACTTAAAAGCAAACTGCGCTGTTTAGTTTTTTTTGTTTTGTAATTTTGGTATTATTCGATAAACTGTCTTCGTTGACGTTATCAGTCGACGAAAGGCTGTTACGTTATACCTGAGTTTTTTTACTGGCAATGTTATTATGAGTTGTTGAGCGACTTGACAATAGACTGGTAACCGTAAATCGCACGTTGCCAGCGTTTCGCTGTGTACAGTATATTAGCGCTAAAATAATCGTCATGTAATCGCTTATCTTTGACAGAATGATGTACGAGTTGTATGTAGCGCCTGTTGGTAATAGTGACCATTTTCTCAACTGTATACCGTACTGTTTTTTTGTGATAATTCCGGTAAACTGACTTAGTTCTCGTCGTTCAGTTCAGGCTGCGAGTTCTGGCAAGCATGCAGAGAAACGTCATTTCTGACCCGTGTGTCCACGGTCTACAACGTATTCTGGCAATTTTAAAACAAGAAGCCCAGCTATCGCTAGGAAAAGCCGACCGTACCGTCTACGTCCGAAGCTCAGCGTCCGACTTCCAGTCACGGTGAGAAAGCGATTTGTCACAGGTGACACAGATCCAAGCACGCTATGTTAATGCTGTCTCGAAAGCTATAATGAACGCTAGTATAACAGACATCGCACGTGGTCATTTTGCCAGGCGATATAAATAGTTAAAGAAGAAACAAACAAGGAGAATATCGGACGCAGGTTTTGCAAATATTTCACACAGTCAAAACGCTTTGCTCGGGAAGACACGCTACAGCCTATACAGTTCCTGTTGCAGTACTGACCTTCAAGGTCATCCAAGGTCGATGATTTTCATCTCATTTGAAAGCCAATATACGAATCATACGTATCAATGATCAATAGTAACTTAGACCCTATCTTGCGCCGTTTAGCCACAGTACATCCGTGACAGACAGACAGACGGACGGACAACTCATGACGAAAGATCGACCGTTACTTAAGTTCGGTCGGCTAACCAGTTAACATTTGTTTCTTTCTCCATATTTCCTGCAGTAAATGCACTAGTTTTTTTCTCCGCCATTAAGCCATCTCAGACGGGACTGCCGACTGTATAAGCCCTAAGCGGGTTGAAAATAGTGTCTCGAGTAGTTTTTTGCGCTCCGGTCGCATTACTGTACAATGACAGGTCACTGTGTTGATGAGTAAACAAATTATAATACCCAGTCTGCGTTCACAGGCTACGTCGTGCCATTTTACAGTTCGACCACGTAAATAACTTCATGCTAACTTAAGACCCGCGCTATTTGACGGGATTTTTTTTTCTCAAGTCAAATGTATTCTGCGTGCTGCGTGCGTTGTATAAGTGTGTATAATAATGTTATCGTCGTTTCGATGCCAGTTTTAAATAGTTGTTAGGAATTTTTGTACGATGGCTAGGGTCGTTTGTCAGTGTTGTGTGGAGTGTGTACTAAGCCGTATACTGCTGTTACCATACTACTTACACTAGACGCGTGCGCTGCCGATCAACTGCAACGGTAGCCGTACAAATAGCCACTCCGTGTCTGTTGTCGTGTTGGACTACTGCAATGCAATGCAGTGTCTATTCGTTAATGTGCAGTTGCCGAATTCGTTTTGACATCGACAGTCAATAAAACTACTGACAAACTGAATGCTGAAGTTGTCATCATTGCCACAACCACAGCACATTCACTAGTGGTCAATAGCCACATCAGGGTGTATAGATTGGAGAATTTGGGGATGGAAGTTTGTCGTAAATGCATTAAGGCTGCCTACGATCAATTCACATACCCATCTCGCCTTGGCTCTCTTTCTCAACTTCTTTCTGTAATACACCGTGCAACTTTCATTTTTTGAATAACTCCGTGCAGCATTGGCCGATTTTGATAATTTTTGGCAGGCAGCATCATGGAGAAACTTGACGTTAACGAATATACTTTAGCCCATCTCGCCTTAATACTGTCGTTACACTACCTTGTGAAATAAGTCGTAGTTTGGCCATATACACCGAATTCATACTGGGGAAAGCATGCGTCGGCTCAAAAAATAACCGAGACCACAAAATCATTGAAAACTTGTTACATATTTAACACTGGTCGTGTTTTAAAATCGTACGTCGACAAACTGAAATAATGCATCAACGAGTGAGCCGCTCTGGGTCGCGCGTTATTGAGCGTGCTGTTGGCGAGTCGCGTCAACGTCCACCGCTTGCGTTCATGCTGGAGGAGGACACTTAGAGCACATGCTGTAATAAAAATGATGTGATGTAACACATAAAACTTTCTGAAAAATAATAACTGTCACTCGTGTTTGTCACTGTTCAGTTGATCATTTCTGAGCAGACGCATGCGCTACCCTTGCAGTATGAGTTCATTGCTGTAAACGGCCAAACTACGACTTCTGAATTTCACAAGGTAGAGTAGCAACAGTAATGAGGTGAGGTGGTTAAAACTACAGTCTTTTACGTCAAGTTTCTTCATAATGTTGCTTGCAAAAAAATTAACAAAATCGGCCAATGCTTCACGGAGTTATTCAAAAAATAAAAGTGACACATTTTTATTGAGACGGAGTGTAAATACCGCACTGCGAGTGGGTAAGCGAGCACGCGGTGCGAGCTTATACCACTCCAGACAGTGTGGCATCGTACTTAAGCCACGCTTAGATTGCCTGGACTACACCATCGTTTGCTTTATGACGCACGACATCAGCTCAAAATTGACAAATAAGTACCTGTGCAAGCTAAGTGTGGTTCAAGTTCAAACGAATAAAATAGCCCAACCATGTAAAAATTATTTCGTTTTCGGCCCACGTTAAGCCTGCGCTAGTAGTCAACGAGACAACATTACGTGCGCGGTGAAATATCTACAGAATAAGGATCATATAATGCACAGGCATATTTATTATAAGTTTTACAGTAAAGTACAGTACACCACAGTGCGTCAACCACGTTCTGTCACAGATTTTGATCAATCAAGTGCGTAAAAACGACGACAAACGAACAGACTTGAAAAATGCAATGCACTTAAACACGGTTCAGTATAGTGATGTTAAAGGCATGCAACGACGTTCACAGCCTTAGTGTCTATACAACGGCATCAGCCGTCGACTTGATTTGACCTTCTTCGACGGTTATCTGTAAATTTTAAACAAAAAAAAATGACAAAATCACTTCGCAATGTTCTGCATGCCCAACGATGAAATTCGGTGACAAACTGACAGTTTCGGCTATGGCAGATTACTGCCGGATCACTAGAATATGAACAGATTGTGATCAATTTTGTACAGACGGTGCCTAAGGAATGTTGAACTCTTTTGCAGATTTTTGATCGTCATCGAAAATGCTATACCACTAGGAGATTGGCATAAACTCATCTTTTTCAGTCACAAAGTGGCAGCACTATTTTGTGGAGGTTTGATATGTGTGATGACTTCTATGTGAGGTGTCAATTCTGAGCAAACGGCCTTACCAACATCACTCGTTTAGCAACAAGAGAATGAATAAATGGAGTGCAACAAAAACAGGCGACCAGTAGACAATGTACAAGTCATAAATACACCGTGTGTCAATAAAAAACGTGCCACTTTTATTTTTTGAATAACTCGGTAAAACATTGGCCAATTTTGATAATTTTTGGCAGGCAATATCAGGAACAGACTTGACGTAAATGACTGGTTTAGCCCAACGCAGCATATAACTGTCTCTACACTACCTTGTGAAATGCAGAAGTTGTACTTTGGCCGTTCACAACAACGAATACATACTAGGGAGCGCATGCGTTGGCTCTGGAAATCACTGAAAGCACAAAATCTTTGAAAATCTGTTACAAATTAATTACACTAATCGTGTTCTTTTTAAGGTCATACGTTGACAAACTGAAATGATGCATCAACAGCGAGTGAGCCGCTCTGGGCTGCACATTACTGAACATGCTGTTGGCGAGTCATGTCAATCTACCGCTTGCGTAAGTTGCATCTTTTTTTCTGGTGATTAACATTTTGAGCATATGCAGTAATAAGAATGATGTGATGTAACACGTAAGACTTTCTAAGAGATAATAACTGTTACCCGTGTTTGTCGCTATTCAATTAATCATTTCTGAGCTGACGCATGTGCTACTCAGTATGAATTTATTGTTGTAAACGGCAAACTACGACTTCTGATTTTCACAAGGTAGTGTAGCAACAGTATCAAGTTGAGGTAGGTGAAACTATAATCTTTTACATCAAATTTCTTCCTGATGTTGCCTGCCATAAATTATCAAACTCGACCAATGTTTTATGGAGTTATTCAGAAAATAAAAGTGGCACGTTCTTTAGTGAGACACGGTGCATATAAACAACCAATAGAATAACAATGAAGTTAACTAGTATAAATCTATTTAAAGCCAAACTTGATTTCAATATACAGCCTTTCCTAACATTTGCCACATGATAGACATACAAATACTGCAGGAACCAAATGTGTCATGTATAATTAAACTACATGTATACCATAGCATATGACGCAATAATAGCACACAATTCGAATGAACAACATGCAAATAATGTATCAGATAATATATCTAGCATAATATGACTGATTTTGCAATAAACAAATAAATAAGTTTTATGCTTTAAGGTGACAGTTTTGGTAGATATCAGGCGATAGACAACAGCTAGATGCAAAATATGGCTCTAACAATTTCTGCCCTCAACTAAGAGCCATAGCGGTTCCTATGCCAACAAGCAAGCTTCTTATGGTCCCAGCACAGCTTTGGCAGGCAAAAGTTGGGTATGGACGTTGACCTCCCACCACACTGTACCCACACACAAAATTTTGACTTCAGAAGTTCAGATCTGTTGCACTTCCTGAGATATTGCGTGAGTTCATGTTTCGTCGAGAAGCAGGATTATCTTTTTTTCTAATCGACATCCGCTTGATGTGACATTGGCTAAGAACCGAATCCGATTAACTTACTTCTTAACCATAGATGAAGTGAAAACCGATAAGAAAGTTTCTAATTGCTACGGATTAAAAAATTACACCTATTCTTTTGTGCTGCAGCTCTCTGGTGTTAATCGACGATGCTGAAATTAACTTTGGTGTTAGCTGCCGTTTCCAATTATCTTCTTATATGGTAGATAATCGGAAATGTTGGTTTTTAGAAGAAAGATAACACCGAATTTTAACTTCAGTTCATGTTTCCGATTATCTTGGTATTTATTCTAAGAGAAAGTGTCAACCGAAGCAATAATCCTACTTCTCAACGAAACATGAACTCACGCATTGTTTGACTTGACCACCGAGTTCAATATGACACTGCAATCTTCAGTGTCGCTCAGGAAAACACTGCGATAAATACTGAAGAATATGTAAAAAGCATAGCAGATTTATATAATTACTAACGTGCATACATATAATTATACTGATATATTAATTTGCTGACATAAATCAGCAACAAACAGCACATGATCATCAATTTTAACATCACAATATTTACACTCCTGGGGTTTCCAGGGTTAGTAAAGTGACGATAATTTTGCTGAAAGAAGCTCACCAGTACTGAGCACAGCAACCTATCAGCTAGGTCACTCATTAATGCATCCACACCTATAGAATTACAGTTAAATCTAAGCACACCGGAAAGATATTAAATGGGTAAGATAGCAAAAATACATTTGTAGCATTTAATCCACTACAGCAGACTAAAGGAAAAATAACCGAGAACGGATTTAGCCAAGACACGGTGTAGCCGCCCCATAATAAATCAAATTATACAAAATATTAAAACACCCATGACACCAGTACTGTGTTGTGAAAACATCCTCTGTGCTGCTACCACGAACAACAATTCAATGTGCAGTAACAGAATCCCGGACAAAAGGCCACCAAGCTGCTTTTCACTGTGCTCAAGTTAACTTGCCAAACAAATGAATCCAGTTTTGATGACTTTTACGCATGAACATTGTCTCATGCTGCTATATCTGAGCCTTTCGCGTGCGACGTTAACCCCGAGACGACAGAGCAGCATTTTTTGAAGACTCGCTCCGCAGAGTACACAAAAATTAAGCAAAATGGGCTTAATAAACTACAGCAACAAAAACTGTCAAATTATCTCAGAGTGTACAATGCGGCGACTTGAGTTACATTTCCAAAAGGATGTGCACTTTATTTGGACAAAGAATTCTACTGAAAAACCAGCTTGGTGAGCTGGTGGCGTTTTGTCCGCACACCACAGTAATAATTAAGTCATAAGACTCAGGAAGTCAATAGTACTGTCATCGCTAAGTTCAACAAGTCCGTTCGATGCCTATAACTATAACTACATTTGGCCACGATACAGTACATATAGCATAAAATTTAAATTCAGTCACATATCCTATGATAACTATTGACTGATAATTCTTGGTCTAAAGCTGCCCTCAGTCAGAGCAGAAGAAAACGTTCTTGGCATAGATCTGAACACATTACTGTAGCAACGGAAAAAAAATTCAATCACTTCGTCATTTATCTGGCACCAAAATGATAACATCCATGATAATATTCTGAACCAACGTAGAAAATAATGCAAAACATGGCAAATAATTACAAATATCGACAATAAACCATTCAAAGAAACAGCTAATTATATATGTCATATTTCGGTTGAATTCCCTCACACATGCGCAGTTGAAATAGAAAAATATACATTTACTGACACTAATTAGCAGGGCCCACAGTTTTCCTAAGAAAATTTTGCCAAATTCTGCGGGCCAGTTTGCAAAAATCCGCGGCTTAACACGGCAAAATCGTCCAAATTCTGCAGCTCACCGCGGCCTTCCATAAATTGTAACTGAGCTTTATCCTGTTCAAAAACTTCAGTTTCTGAAGGGCCAGCTGGCGAAGTGACATTGTGCAGAGTTACGCTAGTAGCGTACCAAAAAATTACCTATATTTTTTCGTTTTAAAAGTGCAATTTGTCAAGCTGCATTGCATTTATTTACCATATTGCAAAAGCTATTAGTAGGACCCACAGCGTTTAGCAGTTCAGTTTAAGTTTTTTCCGTGATAAAAATACGTCATCAAGTCAAAAATCGTACTAATTGCCGGCGTATTTTCAACTGCTGCAAAATTCCGAAAAATTCAGTGGAAATATCAAAATTACGTGGCAAAAGAAAAATTCCGTGGCTCGGCTTGAAATTCCGCGGAAAACTGTGGTCCCTAAGAACTAGTCTCATATGCCTGTGTACTCTGAGATGCTGGTTTAGTAAATCTTCCATTAGACCAAGCATGATAAACAGACGCACTTACTTTAACCTTTTAACCTTTCACTTACAAGTCACTTTTTCGGCAATTTTAACAACCCAGCTTACCTGTCTCATAACATTCATGACTATCAAAAATCATTTGACAAACTGTTACTTTTCTACCACAGATGACACTAGCATCATCAGCAAAAGACTCATTCTTGTCTGAAGCTCACTGCAGTATGACTGTGAATCTGCTGCGCTTCTCGGCACTTCTAAGCATAATTTGATAACTAAACAGTTTGACGCTGCCTATAGCAGACTCAACTTGGCCTCCGATTCGTTTCCTTTGACTTAACGAAATAAGTGTGGCCTATACAGTGTGGGCCACAAAAAACACGGCACTTTACTTTTGTCTATATCTTCACCTATTGACCGATTTTCGAAATTTTCTCACTGGCACACTGCGGACAATTTGCAATAATGCGACTGTTTTAATATCCCACCACATGGTAAATGCGTCTCTACACTACCTTGTGAAATATAAATGTAAGCAAAAACTAATGACAATAACAAAAATTTAGATAAATAAATGGTTGTTACGACTCCATCAACTGTTATGCCTCTGCCAATTTGTGACAAGAAGCTAGCTATCAAAGAGAGGGTAGGAAATCACAATTTATTTATGTATAGCCAAACAATAACTGGACCCTGGAGGCCGCCAGTGATTGGTCGCGCATGCAGCGTGATTCGTCGCATCTCATGAATATTCATTATCTGCATGGCTAATGAGCATCAATTTGGCAGCGAGAGAATAATTTTTAAACAGAGAAAGTGTTATTAATTAAGTGTTATTACTAATGAACAAGAAACTCAACGAAATTAATGACCAAACCCCAGTGTTGCAGAAAGACTTAGGGTTTAACTGATCGAGAAAGAATTAAACGGTTTGATGAATTAGAAAAGAAATTAAATAAGAAAGATGACCGCATCACAATAGGCGTAATGTCAACTGAGTAGACCTATTGTATAACGGCTTGCGAACGCTAACGTGCAGTGACGACTGATGGTGAATAAACATTAGCCAACTAACTACCGTTGTTAGTGGACCAAAGTTTTTTTGCTCAACGTGGAAGAGATCGTAGATGATAATGCCATTTACCGCTTGTCGACATCTCCATCCGTTCCAGAGATATTTGCGCACACGCACGCACGAACAGTCCATAAACAATGCTTCCGGCCACTGCGTTGTAGTTGGCGGAGGCATAATGAAAAAAACACTTCAGACCAACATTGCGATGAATGATCCGTATGACACTAGACTGAGTTAGACCTACACAGTTTAGTGTCACACAGACCATTCACTGCAATGTTGGTCTGAAGTGTTTTTTTTCGATTTTACCAAAATGCTTGTTTGTTATTATTGTTATATATGCATATTTCATTGATATTTCACAAGGTAGCATAGAGACGCATTTATGGTGTGGTGCAATACATAATAATCATGTTATTGCAAATTGTCCACAGAGTGTGCCAGTAAAAAAATTTTGAAAATCGATCAATAATTGGCGAAGATATGGACAAAAGTAAAGTGCCACATTTTTTGGCTCATCCTGTACAACAGAACCAACATGTTTCACAGAGTACACAGGCCTCCAGAAAGACATTCGTAACAGTATCCCAGTCTGCTGGCATTCGATCCCACTCGCATCCCTGAGACACAAACCAAACCCTGAACCACTGCATTCTCCATTGCACAATGCGGTAACAATCACCGCAGACAATGCATCACAGATATACCGATACATTGGAGCCGAAATAGTTTCCACCGACATTTGATTTACACAACCGACCGCATTCCACGCTGACATGATAAACCACACATGCGAAGAAAACAAACAAACATCAGTTAACATTTTCAAGCACATTATTACAGACAGTTAGCATGTGGTGGTCAACAATAACAAGATGACACACAAGGCTAAAGTGCGAGTTGATGACTTCGTGCTGCCCAAAGACTTTTTCTCCGCCGATAACTTGAGCCACCATCATGACCTACCTACAGTAAAAACCGCAATAACTTATAAGACCATCTTGTTTGCACCGCGAATGAAAAACTAAACACATAGAAAAGTGGTGAACAAAATTCGGCCCACAATGGACTAATATGCCGTCAGTTATGCAAACACAAAATGGACAACGTTATGTCATGCGACATATGGATTATCTTGACGGTTTAGCTAACAACCTAATTCTATCACGTATGTTTTATGCATATGCTCTTTCGGTTTGCATCTGTAGAATCTTTTTCTATAAACCAGGCTTTCCTATTTTCTCAATGGTCCAGACCATCGTTGCACCCCAGATTTGAAGGACTTCTTGTTGGCATTGTGTGCTTTATAAATTTACCGAGTTACTTACTTATTACATCAAATTTATCATGTCCGCAAAGAAACTATCATAACAAATATTACTCATTTCAAACTGAACATTTCTATGATCTGACAAAATGTTTTACTTAAAATTACCCACTCAACCATTCAATTATCTCAATTTGAACATAATTTGACTAAACTGTTCACTAATATTGACAGAGTCTACCGCAGTGATCAGCAGTCGCTGGCTGATGTTGTCGACAACGTGACACGCTCGATGAAGTAGCGAACATCGCGGTCGGCGTCGGCACTAAGGGCTGTGACAACCCGCGACAGTTCCGATGCGTCCACACTTCCTTCTGACACCAGCCGCTCTGCAGCCCCAAATACACACACCAAACACCATGAAGTTTTTGACTTTCCACAAAGTCCAAATTCCATTATGCCAACTTTCGCCAAAATTTCCCCACGGGGAAAGTCGCGGACACAAACCATCTTGACATGTCGAGATGTTTGCGACAAAGTCCGTGACAAGTCCGCAACAAACCAGTCTATCACTCTAATGGAGTTCAGTCTGTTACAATGCATGGGAAAAGTCGCAAAGTCAAGGTAATGGAATTTAGGCTTTATATGACAAAGCCACTTTCAGCTACCTTCCATTCAATGGCCACAAATATAAGCATCAACCATCGTTATAATGTTTGCCTATATACAGTTACACACCAATGTGAACACGTATGTTTGCCAGTCTATGACTCTACACAAAAACAGAAAAGTTAAAAGAGCATGTATGGATCTTTATGAGAAACCCATCGCAGAGCTATGGAGAGTTCCTTGTCATGTGGGATCACGCAACACAGATGAACATGAACTGCCTTAACCTCAGCAATACAGATCGGTATTCAATTCATGTATCCCAGAGAGATTAAAAGCCGAGTTGACCTTGGTGTTGGTTATATACTGAGATGGTTTACCTGTCCACAGACAGTCACCCATCCAAGTAGTAACCACTTGATAGTGACCCAACTGGTAGTTGAACCCGCAACAAGATGATCATAGGTCCGACACCCTACTGTCAATGGCTTCTATCCTTATACCCGGTTGGCGCAGTCTGCAGTGAAAAATAGGGGGAGTTTTCACTGGGCAAACTATACCCTTAACAAAACTTTCTCCCTATAGGAGAAGAAGCCCAGAATAGAGGGGAAAACTGGAATCAAAAATTGGGGAAAACCTGAGCCCAAAACTGGGGGGAGTTGCGAACAATTTTGATTCCGAATTTGGAAGGATAGAAGGCACTGCCTACTGTTTTGTCACAAAGTCACACTGACAAAAAAACGACTGTTGTCTTCTACTAAACAATAAGTAAATGGTCCAGAGTTAAAACGGTAAGAACCAGGCTGACACAAAGGTAAGCAGTGTGTATGTACCAAAGAATGCAGAATGCTTTGCAAGCGTTCGTGCAAGGGAGATGCGAACATTTGGCACTTTGTCGCTGTGCAGCGACAGCAACGGCAACAAAAAGTCATCGGCGAAATGCTGCTGACTGTCGCTGGAGTCACTTGCCAACAGAATGCAGTCACACAGCAGGACGAACCTACAAGCGGCCAGAACATTCAATAAAATTAATGCATGGCAAAAACTCAAAATCTGCAACAAAGACAAACTGCAGAAATCAGGGTTCCCACTCTTTTTCGGAAAAAAATCCAGGACTTTTCCGGGACCCCAACGAAAAATTTTCCAGGACCCACAAATGTTTAAATATAACATACTAGTAGCACAAATTTGAAAGTATGGGGACTACAAGTAATCTGCAGGCAAAACGAGCAGAAAAAAATGGTTTCCATTTGAACCTTCGAAAAAATGCATGATTTTCCACGACATTTTTCCAGGACTTTCCAGGAAACGTGGGAACTCTGAGAAATGTTGACAAGTGTCAAATAATCCTCATTAGTACTTGCTGTTATAGCTCATAGTAAAATACCTACACATGATCAGTCCAAGTTACATCATGTGACGTTAACTAATACGCTACAGTCACCAACCAGTCAAAAATCACTACTGGGGACTATGGAGTCATGTAACCACGCCTAACCACGACTCATTAATATTCAAGACGTCTATGTCACACCCACTGATGCTTCTAAACAACAGTTTGAACCACTCGACGGACAATTCGGCACTTGGGCTATATTTACGCAGCTTCGAGAACTAATAATCACTGTTGACCTCGAGGCCGATCACTATTATACAAATATATGTAAAAAACTTACCAGTTTACAACTGTGTGTAAGGACGATGTGATGATATCAGTCCTCTAAAACAGCAAAAATCATTCGGGTAACCTTAGATGGGGCTATGCATATGGCGTCCTATGCATAGCCCCATCTAAGGT
>Ga0209367_1007610_pt1 | contig 14899 bp, 5 predicted proteins | sample WorMetLIZISLAND2_FD_187412 | JGI IMG/M metagenome (GOLD analysis project Ga0209367, IMG submission 187412) | Marine gutless worms symbiont microbial communities from Max Planck institute for Marine Microbiology, Germany - Olavius geniculatus... ... | reverse complement strand
TGTAAGGACGCCATATGCATAGCCCCATCTAAGGTTACCCAAATGATTTTTGCTGTTTTAGAGGACTGATATCATCACATCGTCCTTACACACAGTTGTAAACTGGTAAGTTTTTTACATATATAAGTTTAAACAATGCCGTTAAATTGGATGACCCTGAAATCCAACCTTAGAACCAAAAATTACGACTCTGTATCTTGTCACACGACCAGAGTTATGACAGTTTAAAGATTTTTTTTACATCTTTCCTACTGTATTTTTGATGTTTGATTAGTTCACTGAATTCAATTTATAGAAAACCTTTGGAAAACAACACATTGTGGTGTACATTTCTTTCACTTGCTGCATTTCAAAGTATTGAACAAATTTTGCAGCAGAGCTGGCTACTGAGCAAAAAAAAACCCAGAAAAACCTGGAATTTGCAACTCCAGATATAACACTAGCCAACACACCGGAAAAAAGACAGCATTATTGTATTAAAACAGCTTGTTAAATATTGCATAATACAAAATAAAGCATAGAATATCGTAGAACACAGACTGATTTAACGCAGACTACCCAGACACAATTATGACGCGTTCACACACACACACATGTAGATTCACGGCAATGAAAATAGGATGGTATAAGTTTAGCTGGAAAGGACAGTTATTAACCAGAACGATATAAACAGGGCTTGAAGTGAGATGGTTTCATGGGTCAGTATCATACCGGCAGTTCCTTGGCCGTGCTGAAAGCATACGGTCACTCCTTTCGTTACAAAGTAGCATACACAACAGTTGCCAGTTATTTTTTGCACTTCAAGCCCTGGATACATAGGGTCTGGTGCCTGATATACCGTAGTGCTGCTTTGACCTACATGAGTAGACCAGCACCCCTTTAAAACCTTGGAAATGGCAGCTGATCGACATGAGCTAATGATAGCACAATGCACGTGGAAATAATTGAATACACGGCCCAAGATACAGACATAAACCATTGCTGCGATCAGCCACACTAGGCCTTCACTCATTTCCTATCCCACCAAGGATAGGATGCTGAGTTGACCTGAGGTAAACAGTTCAGCTTTAGATTACGCAGTACTTCACTGAATCCGTTATCATACACCCAACAGTAGGTTACAGAAATTACACACCCAACTAGCAGCCTGACCCTGACTTGGTCCTCCACTCAGATACTCAGCTGTACCACAAAATATTGCCAGCAGTACATTGTGAATAAAAAAAACGATACACCAAATTCTTGTACATATCTTTGCCACATATCAACTGATTTTCAAAACTCTTCAGTGGTACATTCAGAAGGAAATTCGCAGTAAAATATGGTTTCATCTGATTCTTTTGCAACACACGGCGGTATCTGAATGTGTTTTGATTGATTCGACTGATTGATCAAAGATACCAACACTATTTCACTTAATGATGCATTTAAGTTAACTTCGATGAGACATTAATGTCTGACAACTACCGTGTGCCAACGGTATTCTTAGGAACGACATCCGACGTATAGCACACAGCAATTTTTTTGAAAACTAACATGTACAAGGTAGTGTAGCAACACATTTGAGGTGTGGTGGGATCATCTGTAATGATCACGCGACTGCAAAATGCCTACTAAGTGCACCACTAGAAAAATTCTGAAAATCTGTCAATAGCTGTTAAGACGTGGACAAGAATTTGATGTCCTGTTGCTCTTGACACAATGTACAACTAAAAAGTACTCAAGAGAATGCAAACCTCCAATAAGGCTGATTACGCATGCTCATGGCTAGGGACCACAGTTTTTCGCAGGCCATAGCATTTTGATTCAAGCCACGAATTTTGTCTGTTTCTGTGGAACTGCTAAGTTTCCATGGAATTTTGAGAAATTCGGAATAGGCCAGAGGCTACTGCCCCAAGCAGAAAATCAACTAAGCAAAAAATACACATAATACACATTACACATAATACACATGTCTCATCGAAGTTAATGTATATTGTGTTGCTGCTGTCTGTATGACGAAATAAAGATATATAAAAAATAACAATAGAACAATCAAAACTGGCCCTAGTTAAGAGAAAAAACGCATAGTTGGGCAAATGATAAATTGCTCTTTTATGTATGTGCTTACAACAGTGTACAACGGCACTATGAAATACAGCACCATACAATTAATAGTGCTACTGCAGACAAACCTACATACCAAAAGGGGTGAATGGCAATCATTTTGGATATGGGGATTAACCTATGGCAAGCCTATAAGAGGGTCTGGGGGCTCTGTGAAAACTGAGCCCCTGTTAGGGGCCAGAGGAGCCCTCTCATGGAGCTGAAAGGGGCTTGGCCACTAGATGCTCAGAATAGTGGCAACTTTATAGATTTTTGTGACCTCCAGAAGTAGTTATTGCCAACGTCGACGTGGGATGGCGGGGGAGGTGAGTCAGGTGACCCTGTGACAAAAACACAGGTTACTCCGTCACCGGCCAGGTGGGATGCCCCTGCTAACCAAAAAAGAAGACAATCATTATGTGGCAGTCCTAATACGCCACATTACGAATCTTGCCCGTCTGTGTGTCTGTCACAGATGGCCTTCTGACTAAAAAAACAAAAGAGGTATAGAAAAACAAAAGAGGTATAGAAAAACAAAAATCGAGCAGGAGAAATCGGTTTGCAAATTTTCAGTTGAAAAGATCAAAGCGCTTAGCATTAGTGTTCCACAGCTCTAGGCAAATGGCTGCACAACATTTCGGCACACTGAGCCGCTGATATCATTTTACTAGCTATGGCAGCAGTTGTACAGCACACGATCATATTGATACCGGCATGAAATGACTTGTAGGCACACACTGCATTCAACTGTCCATTAGTTTACCCGGATACAAGTACAGCACATGATGCATGGAAACATCAGCTAACATGACATGCCTAGCAGGCTACTTATGGTCAGGGGTGTAGTGCTAAAAAGTCAGGGGAAGGTGAGGGACTCAGTAGCATAAGGCAGAATGTTAACTAATTTCTGCATGTTCTGCAGTTCGTTTCAAAAATACCGTGTGGTGCATAAAAAAGTGGAACAAACATATTTTACATCAGTTAAGCAATCAAACAGTTTCATTAAGTATCAATAAGCCTCAATCATTAAAGTGAAGGGTGGTCATTTTGAACATTTGAACACAGTGTTCAGCATGGCAACACTTGACTGTAATGATTGAGGCAAATCATTTCCAAAACTGTCCAATAGCTTGATTTGCACAAAGCATGTTACTTTTTGTGGCATCCTGCATGATGTAATTATTATGAAATGTTGAAAACTACTGCAAATTTGTATTTTTGCAGCTACAAAAACGATCGCAAAACAAAACTACGAACTGTCCTAAACGGACAAATAGCATGCTCCGCAAATAAAACAGTGCGCTCTCTTTTACATGAATTTTGGAAAAATAGGAGCTGACGGCAACCCCTTTCCTCACTCCCCACAGCACTACGCCCCTGCCTACGGTACACATCACACGACAAACACCAAAATTAAAACAAAAACGCCGCCGGCCTTTTAACTGCAGATGAAAATGAAACACGAACGAGAGCAACAAATGACCTTGACAACGATAACAAACTATGTTACAATAACACCAAAATACATGCTCTGCTCAGTGGAGGAGGCAGGAAGTTGCCACGTTCTGACGGATGGCTGCAAATTTACTCACATGAAACTATCGGTGCTCAAAATTGGAAGACGTTTTTTCAGACAAGCATATAGTTTTCCCAGAAGCAGACTAAGTGGTGTAGCAAAAGGTTTTGGGCATGACGCAATCTTCAATGATCACAAAACAACTGCAAATTTACGGCAGAGTCTGAAAAAAATTGATAACAGAAAAAAATGATCCAGCTACCACAATAACTTGAGGGGGATTAGTTTTTATTAGACTACTCTGTAAAAATTTCACACCATTGTCCAGACATGCTGCCTCAGCCAACCACTGCCCTTCATCAATGCCTGTTAAGCAGTGCCCATATGAAAAAAACAGGTAAGTGTACTATTTCAAAGCAAATTCACTTAATAACTGAGTATTACGAGAAATATTTTATGTTATGCTAAATCTGACTAATTACTGCAGCTTTTGTTAGTTTAGTTTAATTACTGGAATAAACAGAATCAAAAGTGACAGATTCACTATTCTAAAGCAACGTTTCACTTAACTTTATCTTACGAACATACTCAGTCTTCAAAATCGTCAAAATAATATTGAGCAAGAACAGAAACTGATGACAGCTGTCACCACAGCAAATACCACAGCTATCTGTTAAGCTACACATAACCTACAAAAGACGAAGAAGTCAAATCATGCTTTCCAAATTCGAATAAATACAGAAAGTTTAAAGAGCAGACCGCAAAATTAAATGTATTCATTGCTAAGACTTTCACTACAAACTGTTGTTCGTATTAACTTCACATTTAAAACCTCTACTGCCTACCGAAAACTGAATGAAAAAAATTGAAAAATGACGAACAACTAAGTCCAGTTTTCTAAACCAACACTAAACAAATTTTCGTTCATCTGCACAAACCTACAAATAAATTCGTCCAATCATAAACAGTCAATGGATACACAAGTTAATATGACACCTTCATCATAAGCATGGCTTAGGCACAATGATCAGACGCAAGGTGCATCAAAACTTTGGCACTACAAACATTCACTTAACAAAATGATTTACTTACTTATCACGTCTCTTCATCAGCTAGCAACTCTATGGTTATAGGATCCAGAACAAATTTTAACACTGACTAGAATTCATAAAAAACTAGAGCCCACAGTTTTTCACGGAAAATTTTACCACATTCCGTGGGCCAGTTCGCAAAATTTCTCAGCTCACTGCAGCAAAATTGTCCAAATTTCACAGCTTACCATGGCATTCCGTTTGTGCGTAAACTAAGCTCTATTCTGTCAAAATCTTCACTTTTTGGAAGCTGGCATGGTGCTCAGTTATTCTAGCTAACATACAAAGAAAATTATCGATCTTTTTTCTTTTCAAAAGTGCAATTTGTCAATTGGTCGCACTGTTGTTTATTTACAATTGTGCCGAATTACCATGGTAATTATTAGTAGGGACGTAGTTTTAGGCAGTTTAGTTTGATTTTTCTCTGTGATAAAGTCAGTCTAATTACGTTATCAAGCCGAAGATTGCACTAATCATCGGCCATTTTTCAAAATTCTGCAAATTCCGTGAAATCCCGCGGCAATATCAAAATTCCGCAGAAAAGAACAAATCCCGCAACTCGGCTCGAAATTCCGCGACCCGCAGAAAACTGTGGACCCTAACAAAAACCTAGCTGATCCCTGAACAAGACACATCTTAAGTTGAAGAAATGAAATACTTTTAAAAATCCTGGCAATTACAAGACACCAAAAACTATTCATCACCAAGCACAGATAACACAGCTCAGCCTATGCACCGAAATATTACTTCGTTTCCTAATTTCCGTTTAGCAACGTTTATATACAAACACTGGGAAAGAAACTCAGCACACGTAAATAATTCAACAATACACCACGTCAGCCACAGAAATTATAACAGTATTCAGGCCATAGCTATTACATAAACAAAATTGCCAACAAGTATGCCGACCACGAAATACCATGGATAACCAGTTGTTGCTCATAATCCTAAAATAACGGTGTAAACGCAAACAAGATTGATGATTATACAGTCAAGAACAAGACGTAATCTTCGAACTAAAACTCACACTCACAGACATACATAAATACAACAACCACGCGTATATGATTAATAATGCAGTTGACAATGCATATACGTTAATATCACATGCAGCAACGTTTGCGGCTGGCTGTGCGTCTAACTTCACCAACCAGCCACTTCATCATCAGTCAATTCATTCTTGGTCTATAGTTGTCAACCATCAGTCCTATGCATGAATCGGAGAGCAATCATTATTTGACCCGACAAGAGAAGTTCACGTCTCGAACCAGCTGTTTCCTTTCCACGCAAACCAATATCGATGCCCAGCACGACTTGGCTAATTTCACTAGATTTCCATCACCATTTTCCAAAATCAAGACGTCCGAACATTCTGAAATATACTAGTATCGCATGAAACCAGTCAAGAAATTCATCAACTATATGAAATTTGAACTGTCAGTGTAGTCTTGGCTTGATTCGAAGTGGCCACGGACTGTTTGGCCAGCTGTTTGACCAAGTTGATTTCCGAGACAAGACCCAGTTAACCCAATGATCAAAAAAACAAACAGATCTGCCATCTAGACAAACCAGGAGAATTTTGTAATTTCTGAAATCACAAATTCCACCATGCTTTTGATATTGATCGAAATATTAACACAACTCAGAGATAATTACCAAAGAATCATAACAACCAATACTTAACAACAAGAGACTTTTACAAGTTTGATTTTACTGATCCACAAGTTGAGCTAACTATCTACTTTGCTATTACTAAGAATTAGCGCAGAATGTTGTGGCTAAACAATGGTGTGACGTCATCAGATTGTAAACAGCAAAGCACACCATTGGATTGTCCATAAACTGTCCGGAAGTAATGGCTGTGTGGCAACAGAGACTGCCCAACACAGCAGTCAGGCGGCTTTGTGTTTTCTATTGTTCCTTGGGTGCGGAAATCTTGGGTGGCAAGACTGTTGTGGTAGAGCACAGACAGCATGAGTAGGTAGAGAATAGCAAGACACTTTTATACCCATGTTAATTCAGTTAACTTGAATTCTAGAAATATGTGACATTGCGAAAATGGTTTCAGCTGCAGAAACTAAACACAGGTCTCCAAATTTTGAGTACTAATCAGTTTCAACTACTGTCAACCTTCACGAAAGACCAGCCGACTAAGGAACCATCTGTACGCAGGGTAATGTATTACCACCGAAGACATCATACAATCAACGTGACAGTCAGACAATACTATTATGAGACGTCGATGAATCGGTCTGTCTGTGGAGTCAATATGCTGCTGTAGCCGCCAGTGCTGGGGCCATTAGCAATGTGTGCTGGCCGGGGCTGCAAAGTAGCTTCACCAGCCATACTGTGACTGGACAGTCCTGTGGCTGTAGCGGGTGCATTGTTAAATGTCAGTAAACTGTCAGTAGTGGACGAGGAGTGTCGCGATCGGACCGGAGACCTTGGAGATGATGCTGTACTGATGCCTGGCTTTGGAGTATATGTGAATGTTAACCCTGTTGCATAGATGATTCCATCACCTCGGACAAGCAGAACCGGAACCTGTCACACACATAAAACAGCAAGATATGTATGGCCTTCGGGCATTTGTTCAGAAAACTAAAAGCTAAATTTTCCATCGTTAGTTGGGGTTAAGCCAAATGCAATGGATGGGTGGTTTAGGGGTGTAAAAGTTCGCAAAACTTATTGGCTGAAAAAGTCTATCCACTAGTGCTGTGCATAATTACTAAAGCTGGCAAAGATTAAAAAATGAATAGATAACTTTTCAAAAACTGAAGATGAATTAATCATTAATTTTGATTAAATAGTGATTATTGCGTAAGTAAAATGCATGTTTCTATTAACTTTATATTTCGCTCTGACATTGCCTCACATTTCTTTGATTTCTGGCCAAATCCTGAACATTTCCTAAAGGTTGCTAAATCCTCCAAAACTTCTAGGTTTCGAGACAAGTGGTCCACAAGTATATACCTAGGTATATGCAGGGAAATAACATTGTACAGTGCACAACGTCAAAAGGAAACCTGTCTAATATGAGCCACAAGACTTGTGGTGGAAAAATGAGATGGCCTAAAAGCTATGTTGTAGAATAAGTTTTGATATGACAAATACAAGTAAGAAGCAAAGGATCATCATTAAATCGGTGACCTGCAATAGCTGTCGATGCCACTTGGATTGAGACCCGAACGATGAGATATCCGGCACCACACACAGCATGCTTGTGCTACACCTGCTCCAAACAACATCGGACCACACTCATATTTACGCAACAATCACTTTCAACTATTTAATACACTGTAAGGCATAAAAACACACCAATATTTTTTTTGTCATGACTTGAAGAAAAGTGATCCAACTGCAACAAGTTCTAGTAAGAATATTCCTGATACAACTGGCCATCAAACGACTGTTTAGTTTCCCACTTCACCCATTGTCTGTTTCTGCACTACCTGTGAAAAGAAAACGAACAAAATATTGTTTTAACCACTTTGGTATTATTGCTTAATCAAAACAACACACAAAACACACATTTTGTCCATATTTTCATCATTTTAGCCAAAAGTTTATCTAATTGTCCATTTTTCAACTGTCTACAAAAATGTTTGAAATGCTGGCCCACGAACATGGGCACTTTCTTCATTCGTTGATAGCAGTGTCGATAACGTTCTGCTCCAGACCAATCCAGACTTCACCAGTCACTTCTTGAATTCATCAATATTCCTGAATGTTAGATCTATTTAATAGACGTGCTGTTACACAACAGTGAAATCTTGTAACTGATTGGCTGTTGGTGGCCGCATATCCGAGAAAAAAATGAAATTTTATAAAGTTTTTTTGTTGATTTTAATGCACATTTTGTCTGTTTTGTTTTTCCCAGGTAGTGCAGAAGCAGACGTTAGGTGAGGTGGGAAACTGGACGGCCATTTGATGGCCAGTTGAGTCAGAAATACGTGTACCAAAAATTATTAAAATTGGCTAACCCTTCTTCAAGTTATAGTAAAAAAAATTTCTGTGTGTTTTTATGCCTCACAGTGTAGACGGCTTGGTAGTGTATCACTCAAAACATCAGAGGTTGTGGGTTATGGGGTGTTTACACGATCCAGCAAACGTCCAGCAAATGTATTCAAAATACACACGTGAATTGCTGCACGTTTGCTGGATCGTGTAAACACCCCATTAGATTCCCGGTTGGGTCGCTATCAGGAGGTTACTACTATCTGAATGGGTCATCATGGGTGTGTGCAGTATATAATAACAAACATCAGGGTTAACTCAGCCTTCCATCCTCCCTGGGTACATAAATTAAGTATCAACCTGCCTGGCAAAAACCAAATGCATTCACCGGTGTCAAGTTACAAGTAACACTGTATGATCCCATATGGTAGGCGATGCTCCACAGTTCTGAGATGGCTTTCTATGAAGAGCTATACACACCGTTTAACTTTCTCTTAAACTGAAGCCATCCATGGCTGCATTTTAATAAATCTATTACATCTTCTCCATGCAGCTAAATGGCTGACATAAATAGTAACCAGATTAAGATGGTAGACTATGTACTTTGAACAGCAAATAATAAATTATCAGATTCAAGGAACTGACCTGTGCAATGTCTCGGCTTCGACCTCACCAAACCAGACCTTCAGATGTGGAGTGAAATTCTCTCCCGTCAGCTCCAGCATAGCAACGTCTCCGCCACCATTCAACTGACAACCAGACCGACATATAAAGTAATGGTTAGATTTGTATATCTCGATACCAGTGATGCAAACAAAAATCTACTTACCAACACCAAGACAAAAACTTTTTCCCAAGACCAAGATTGAGACTTTTCATGAAGCATCAAATGTTTCAATGTATTCATGTCGCTGACTAATTGACAATTTTCCTCAAAGCACACGTACTTTTCGTCAAGAACAAGAACAAGAGCGAGAATTTACTTTCGTACCTGAGGCGCCAGAAAAAAAGCCTTGGTCTAAAGGAATACATCAATGGAGTCACTGGTGTCAGAAATGATGAGTTCTGCACAAAGGTAGGCTGTGTGCCATGTTATGTGTCTGTTACGGAGAAACCAAACATCTACAGAAACTTACAAACTTACCATCACTAACCCCACACACCATACGATGTACCACTTTAGCTACAATACAAAGCGTTACAAACAATAAACTTATGGACGACACATCGTACAATAAGCATGACCGTTAGCAAGTACAGCTGTCAAAGTGTTAATAACGCATCATCATTATTGTTGATATTGCAGGTGGAATACATCGAGAGGGTGAAAGAAATAAAGCCCAAAGTCGTGCCTGTGTCGCAGGACCGTGACAGTAGTGACGGAACGTCAACAAAACAATTTCCAATTACTTGAATAATATCCGATCGTCAAATAACGACAGTTTAATGGAATACTGGAACTCCTGTTTCACAGAATTGAGTAAATTAACGTACGTGTAAATTTTTTAATGCATGTTTTTTAATGCACGTTAATTTATTATCGCGTTAAGTTAGCGCATTAAGTTGACAGCTCTATTAGTAAGGTTGACCAAAAAACGCAAAGCATCTCACAGACCAGTAGTCGGCTGACAGTTGGTACAGGAGTGATAGGCGACCAGACTGGACCCATTCCTTCACAGAACGTGTACTCAGCGCAGTCCGTGCTGATAATTGTCCACGAAGCTCCGTCACTGATTATGTCTTTAGACGCACTCTTAGCGCACGGCGTCGCCTGCATACCCATCAACGGACACTTGAGAAATGGCAGTATCATCCGACATTTCATGTGACAACTGACAAATAATGGTAAAGCATATATAACTAGAAGCAATTGAACATCAACAAATCTCTGCACAGGTGCTGCTATCTAACAAACAGAAGTGACGTCACAGTACATATATACGTGACAAAGGAGTATTTGCAAAGGCTTTATTAGTGGTAGAAGTCACCTCCGGCTTTCCATATCCGCCATACCAATTCACACACCGAGCATGCTACGCTTGCCGCATATTTTTGTTGCTTTGTGTGCTTGTATAAAACTGTGATGCCATTCTTCCACTTTATTGTGTTATTATTATATTAGCACTACGTATAATATGTGCTAAAACACATAATATAACGCAATTTGTATGGAACTATTTTAATGGGTATAATAGTACGTCAGCTCGCAGACTGGCTATCAGACCGCAAATTTCTCACTAATTCGGGTTAAATTCACCTTAATTGGACTAAACGTTTTGTGAACAATAACAAATATGATGTGAGAGTACAAGCGTGATTATTTAGCAGCATCCAAACACTCCATAACAAAGGATTTTTGCAGTATTTCGTAACACTGCAACATCGACGTTGCTATGGACCCGCTGCCATGGTTTGGTCAAACAATCATCTAAGTGCTGTGAGCTTGGTTTGGAAAGCCAAAATAGCACTACCACGACCACAATAGACCATGCCCATACTACGCCTTCGGCGTATACATGTACTAGAAATCAGCAAAACGAATCTTTAAGAATCTTGATGACGATCTACATCACCATCAAAACCTAATTACCTGATACTTGGTCCTTGAGCAATGCCATCAAACATCTCATAAGGTTAGCTCAGATTTCTTGTTAATAAGTTCTTATCAACAAACAATTTAACCGATTAACTACGTAAATGTGCCACAAACAACAAAAATATATCTATGGAGTGCTGACATACTGTGTCGCCATCCATATGCTATGACCATTTCCGCTCAAAGTTAGCAAACTGTTTATTCCAACCCCGAAGATCATGCACAGCAATTTTGAATACTACGCCTCTTCTTTATCAAGTCAGGAGCCCGCACATGATTAATGGACAGACAAACAGACGGGCAGGATGCATAATGCAGCCTATCACAGTGAACGCCGTGAAACCTGAAGCTGAATGATCTTCTCATGAGAGAGGCAGAGGTACATGTTGTCAGTATCCTTGAGGTAGAAAGCACACTTGTGCAGCTGGGAAACAGGTTCCTCCGCATCCTTCAACACTACCTGCTTGTCTACCTTACGTATAACCTGAACAGACATCAATTTCATCATATCACATCAGTAATGTCAGCAGATCATTTCCAATCCTCGACAACAAAAAATATAATTAAACAAAAATGCAACTAGAAGGCACTCGTGAGAGTGCATATCTCCGCCAAGTGAAGTGATTTAAACATTACTACTACTACCACACACCTACAACAAGGAAAAGAGAGGAAGAAGGAAGAGCCGCTTCGCTGCAGAGGGAGTGAAAAGTAACAGCTGGCATTGCTGCTTGCGCTGTTGGTGCAATGATGTCATTGCCATTATGAGTCATCAGGTACACAGAAGGAACGATGGAATGACGGACAGAACAGCCAATCTCTTAATCTCCTCCAATGTTCACTATGCTCACCTTGGCGGAGATAAATATCACAGTACAGTGAGTGTGAGTGACTGAGTAGTTTTACATCCCACCCCACTGAACACACTATGGGTCAACTCAATCTGGCCACCTCTGTGTGAGCATGCGTGTACAGGGTGCAGCAAAAAAAGTAGCCCCATAAAGTCGCTATTTTCTCAGCAACCATTTGGGATTTTAATGTGAAATTTTACAGCTTTCCTTAATGAAACCTTCTACATCTTATTGCCAAGTAAGGTGTAATTCGGTTGAAAAACGGCAAAGTTATAAACTTTTTAACATGACCACCTACTAATTTTTTAGCTGAAAAAATGTTCAAGCCTAAAATGCAATTTAATTTTAAAAAACTGGGTACCATGATAATGCTGACGACGTCACAGTGACGTTTTAATAAACAGTAAATTATTTTGTTCACATATTATCATTTAATTATCATTCTTTTAAAGCAATCGCTGGCTGCCCACCAGGTTCATTTTCTAGTAAGACAACATGCCAGCACACACAGCATGCAGTGCACGGAACAGGCTGCGAGCCAACTGTCAAGATTTCATCACAAAGGACCAGTGGCCTCCAAATTCACCGAACCCAATAGACTACTGCGTGTGGGGTGCAATGTTAGAGGCTTACTGCAAGCTTAAACAAAGGCCGAAAACAATTGCCACAAGTCAAGGAAGCGCTTCAGGTTATTTGGGGCAACATGCCACAGGGACCGATCGAGAAAGCTGTGAAAGACTTATCAAATTAAGCGACTGAATGCTAGTATTGGAGCTGGGACCTGGTGGTGGACACTTTTCGAACATTCAAACAGACAACAAAATTCTGGCATCTGATCATTAGTTAACTGGGTTGTTTCAACGATGTTACTGCATTGGTGTAGTAGCTTGAGCATTTTTAATGCTGAAAAATCGGTAGGTGGTCATGTTAAAAAGTCTATAACTTTGTCGTTTTTCAACAGAACCACATTTTACTCAACAGTTTTATGTAGAAGGTTTTAGTAAATAAATCTGTAAAATTTCAAGTTAAAATTACGAACGGTTGCTGAGAAAACAGCGAAAAACTTTAGGGGTCTACTTTTTTGCCGCATCCTGTAGTAAGGCTGTAATACAGTCAAAGCAGAGCCTACCAAACGTGGTAGTGCCATGCCAGTGACAGTGCAGACGAGTTTGATTGTAGCGCCGTAGTGAATGAAACCATCGCGGACTGAGAACTCCTCCGACTCGCTCTCATCGTCATCCACTTTGATATGCAACAATAACGTCACCAGATTCATTAACAACAAAAAAACAAAAAGTGTATCTGCGCCTGAATTATTCTTTTTTCAACCCAGCCCAGCCAGTTTTGACTCATTTATTTTGTGGCCTAGCCCACTCTGGCACTGATTTTTTGGCTCAGCTCAACTCATCCATACCCAGACGACCACAATGGCTGACATCACAATAGCGGGATTTTCACTGAGATTCAATTGTTAAATATCATGAATTCTCAGATAACCACCAATGGCTTACAAAACAAACACCATGTTATATCACAAGTTATGTAAATAAGCAAGAATCTAAGTTCAAAGTTGTTACAGTCTTCTGGCGCAAACAGTATAGTCAAATACCACTAGCGACAGGCAAGTTCTAGTTCAGAATGGCCAGACCTGGTCTGTTTGGCTCAAGGTGATTCCTAAGCCCATCAACCGATAACATTCAGTAACATACCTAGCAGTTTTCCCTCCGTTGTCTCACATAACCTGCTAATCGCTGCCAACCAAATTATTTCAGTAGATCACCAAATCCACAGCCACCAAATCCACAGCAACAGTTTTTAAGTGCAACAGCAGCTAGTGCTGTAGCGCATCTTAAACATTGCTATTCTGTCTGTCTGTCTGTCTGTCCGTCCGTCTGTCACACGGGTGAATCAGTCAAAAATACTGCAAGCTAGAATTACCAAATTTCCACCGTCGACTGCCCAGAAGACTCTATTATAGTTTCAGGAACCGTAAAGCTTTTTCATAAATTCAAAAGGGGTCACCTCAAACAAGGGCGTTAAATGAGAGGGGGTAGGCAAAAGTTGCTATATCCAGCCGACACGACGTTAGCAGAGCGATAAAGGTGACCTCTGGTGAGTACAAGTAAATAAAACACAACAGACACTATAGCTGCAGGTCGTCTGGCGGCTTCTGGTGAATGACTTAGACTTCGTTTTACTGCGTTTCAAACATTCATCCCAGCTGTTGCGCATTTCTGTTTGCGTTAGCAGATCACTTGTATATTGGGATACATTGCAGAGTTATTTGTGCTATGCCAACTGTAATGAAATTAAGCCAGCGTCCAGCAGTTAATACAAGAAATTTGAGCTGCTCATGAAACACCTGTAGCAGTTCCTGTTCACAGACTGTCAGTCTATCTCTGGCAGCCACTTCGTCGCAGTTCATTCTTGGAGTGTGCGCTGCAGTTGAAGATCGCAAAAATCAATAAAACCCCTTATTTTAGAAGTTCAGGGTAAAAAGCTTGTCACTAGTGCTTGTTGTGATGGGCAGCATGCCCATGGTGATCTGCAACCATTTTCATGAAAGACTGGCCAACAATGGTAAAATAACAACTTTTACGGGGGTACCGCTTTTTGATGCTCTTGTGTGCAGGTTTCTTTAAACCTATAAAATTGAGACTTGGACCATTGAAATCTATCATCATCATCATCATCGACAACCGTGGGCTCAATGCCCGTTGGTGTCTGACGCCATTCTTACTATCGCTGCCCACCGCTGCCTATCTAGGGCAGCGTGGCTTAACTCCTGCAGGGTTGTCCCACA
>Ga0209367_1007609_pt1 | contig 14900 bp, 9 predicted proteins | sample WorMetLIZISLAND2_FD_187412 | JGI IMG/M metagenome (GOLD analysis project Ga0209367, IMG submission 187412) | Marine gutless worms symbiont microbial communities from Max Planck institute for Marine Microbiology, Germany - Olavius geniculatus... ... | reverse complement strand
ATTTGGTGACGATCGGTTCAGGGGTTTTTGGTTGGCTGAGGGTCAAAGTTTGCATTTTCCCATATACTTTGAAGGTCGTCCTTACAACACTCACACTACCGTGTGAGTGTGATGGGAATAGATTAAGGGGGTTAGAGGTCGCGCCAACCACTTTAGGCCTAAGTCTAATTTTGACCTTAACCATCCGACCGCTTTGCATATGAGACGAGTAGAACTTGGCATATGCACCATCTGACTCTGATAGCTTGTATAGAGCTAGGAGTTTAGTAGGCCTATGCAGTTTTATTCAATAGCTGTATGCCTATTGTCATGAAATTGGTCTTACGCAGTTGCTAAAATTTATTATCTGTGATTCAACGTGCCATTGGTTTTTGGTTGAAATTTAGAATACAGATCAACCATTCATTGCGTCCACGTACAGTGTGCATTCTTGGTGTTATATTTGAATCACAATTATCTATGATGTCACACATCAGTTAAACCGCAAGTGCTTGTTTTTTTGTCTGAAAAAGCTGCAACGACTGCACTGTAGGCGTAATTAGGCCTAGCCTATACGTACTTGACTCCTCTATAGGAATATTTAGGCCTATATAATTTGTTTTGTACACAATGCTTTTCGATCACTGCAGTATAGAAATAAATGACTAACAATAAAACAGCAATTTCTGTTTCAAGCCATCATTTTATAACGAAATAAAGAAACAAGCATACAGCATACAGCACGTCGGTCCGGATATCAAATACAGGTTTAACAAAACGCGAAAAATGTTACAAGCCTCATATAGGGGCGTAGCGACGGCGGTAACCGATATCGGTATACACATCCTCGAAAATAAAGCCAAATAAACTTTCTACGGAGTAACAAATTACAGACAAACAGACTTTTCGCGCATTATAGTAAGATTTTATACCTCCTCAAAATTTACCAAAACAATTTTTCGGCTACGCCCCTGCAAACTGTGCAGATGGAATATATTTGGAATTCAGCCTGAATCATGTCCGTGAAGTAAACCATTTATAATTTATACATTATCCGTCGCTTGTCGCCTTCGCAACTTATAGGCCTATCCATGCAAGCGCACGTGCTCCGTAACATACAGGCCCGTCGAGAGGGTTGTGTGGGGGGTAAGCCACCATGGGCCTCGCGACGTTTGGGGGGCCAGCCGTCGCTCAGAAATACAAAAATACACCGGAATGCAGCATTTTGAAAAGAAAAAAAAATTTAAAAATTTCCAAGAGGGGCTTCTCGAAAATGTTCGGGGACCCCCTCGGGAATGTTTCCCCGAGCCTCGCTGTGGCTCTCGACGGGCCTGGACTAACATACGACGATGTCGTAAGCTTACGCCGTACGCAGGAGACGTTTATATAGCAAAAATATAATTAGCAGGTCCTACTTCACGACAGCTACGCGATAGGCTATAGTGTTTCGTGGAGAGAGAATCGCAATTGACTGTAGTGAAGACTGAATAATAGCTGTAGCCTGTTCAAACCAGAGGCCTACACTGACTCGTTTACACCAACAACACGGTATCATGATGAACTCAGCCTTCATCCCTCCGGGGTCGGTAAATTAGATCGAGTACCAACCTGTTTAGCTGGGGTTAAGGCGGTGCGCATTTACCTGGCATGCAGGCACGTAACACTCTGTGATCCCACATGGCAGGTGACGCTTCATAGCTGTGAGATGGGTTTCACACATAATCCATTATTTGGCACTGCAGCGTAAAAGGTCTGACCAGACAGGTGTCCTATAAACCAGGCGTGTTTGCGATATTATTTTAAAATGCGCTATCGTAAACTGTTGCGTATGAGTTTAATTCCTTATGCAGGTATTTAAATAGACAGAATACGTGTATGTACAAGTAGACTTACAGCATAACAATACTGGGAAAAAAGTTCACCACAGTCACTGCACAAGTAACAAGTATACTAGGCCTATAGTCACTGAGACCTGTGGACGCATGCACAAAAAGGACAACGTCGTTGTCGTACGAAAAAAAGATTAGGCCTACATTATTAAGCTAATAATGCTAAAACCTGATTTGTCTCGGCGAAATAAACCGAAATATTACGTTTGCTCTCTCCGACCGTCGCTCAATCCATGCCAATGACAACGAAGTAGAAAGAAATTTGTTCGTATATACTTCGCTTTTGAGGCCCGATCGAAGGGCCGAAATTTGAGGCCGAAGAACGAAGGCGGGAAAAGCGTCATTGAGGACAGGTAGCAACCGTCTTCCCACCATGCAGCCAAGTGGTCTGGGAAGCTCCCTCGACGAGATTCGAGGCGCAAACATGTCGTACGAGAGTGAGTAACCCGACTGTCGGGATATCGTAATTTAAGATTTGATTTCTTTTATACGGGAAGCTGTTGTACCATTGTTGGCGGCCAACGGCGACGTCACAGGAGTGACAGGATGGCCTTTGATTGTGGCCACGGTTATGGCAATTTTGACCAAGCGGTAGCCACCGCTTTGGCTACAGACAAAGTTTGATTATTGTTTTTGGTTGTTGCAGATTAAGAGTTTAAATTAATCCTTTGGACAGAGGTGCAGTAAGTAATCGAACTTTTGGAAACGCTGTCTCCAGACTCAAACCGGAATTTCCCCCCGTGTGGACAGACAGTATAGCGCCGTGGCAAAAAAGAAATAGAGGCCCTCTGAATTTTAGCATGTTAGATTTTAACTTTTTTCTTGTCAGATTATTTTTTACAAAATTACAAAATCCGATGCTAGAATGCCCACTTAGGGACAAAATTATAACTTTCAGCACCTATAATTTCCTTTTACGAAAATTTGCAGCTGCCTGTCAAAAAATTGCAAGTTTCTGCTCCCAAACTTTTTTTAACCCACGACGCTCCCTCGCTTCCCTAATAAGCGGGGGATCTGTCCATAGGGGGGGCTGTCCATCTGTAGACTCGACTCGGGCGTCTACTTGGACAAAATGTGCTTCCAGTTGCAGCTGGCCTAACAGTAGGGGCGGGATTTTAATTTTTAAAAAAAATTCTATATTATGACATGACATGTAACGCAACATACACAACAACTCACAAAAAAATACAAAACTACACACTAAATAGTACTCATGCGAACCAAATTAAAGATACTGCAGTGTACAGGCTAGATGCAGACAACGTTTTTTGGCAAAACTTTGACTAATACAAACTAAAAAGTGCACAAATATTTTTTGAGAATCCAAAAATTAGGGATGCGATGTTCTTTAGGTACGGACGGCAACCGGAAGCGCATTAGAAATTCGTTTAGGCCTTGTCGAAGGCCTTGAGAAGATCGATGGGCATAGGAAAGATGATGGTGGAGTTCTTCTCGGCGGAGATCTGGTTGAGCGTTTGAAGATAGCGCAGCTGGAGCGCTGATGACGACTCGTTGATGATGTCTGCAGCCTCCTTGAGAGCTCGCGACGCTTTATGCTCACCCTCTGCAGCTATCACCTATACAGTAGATACATCATCATCATCATCATCATGTATATCAACTGCAGTCGAGAGAAATAGACGATTGTAGACTAGATAAAACTTTTAAACATTACTCTTCCAGCGAGTGTTTTATCTGTTCATCATACTGTTGTCATAAATTTCTGTAAGTTGAATATCTTTTTAAAGGTTTTATGTGAGGTTTTCGGCATAGGATATATTATAAACCACCAGTGATTTTTGTAGGCGGTTATTTTATTGACTGACTGACCGATTGACTGTAGACCTTTGGAAGTTTGCACTAATTAAGTCACTTCCAGTTATGTAATATATATTCAGCAGGCAGATGGCTAAAAAAATATTATTAGGTCTATCGTAGATCCCTCGGAACAATTGATAGTCAGTTTGTTTTTTAAACAATTCACAAAATCCAGAAAAAATGCGCTGAGTATAGTTACATTTCTGAATCATTAAGCGATGTCTTTGCTTCGTGTCGTGTCATGGCTTATGATGTATTTTGTATAAAGAAATGCGAAAGAAAGGGCATTTAAAAGACCTTTGCTCTGGCTTCGCGAGTTGCTTCGGCCTCAGCGGCCATGGCTCTCTGCAGTTGGACAGGCAGCCGAACGTCTTTGCTATACAGCAATTATTAATCATTCAATCAATTCATCAATCGTTTATTAATTACATCAACAGGCAAAACGCACAGAATACACAAAATCAGTCATATAAAACACCAACAACAGCAACACAATAAACTGAAATAAAATGCCCCAGAAACATGATTCCTAGATGGACGTTTCTTTCTGCAAGTGATTGCGTGAGGCTTAATTGACAGTATTTCATACGTATTTCCTTCCAACAGCAGCGAAATAATCAAGCACTAGACGTATCACTAAGTACATTATCAGATTGCTACAAGCTACATCTTTTTCCAGAAAAGTAATTTAGTTTAATCCATAAATGCAGCTGATACGTAATTGACAAAATGTAGCAACAATGTCGTAAAAGCTTAAGGCTCTCAAGCCAGCATCGGTTAATAATGTGTCTAAAACCATTAATCCATAGCACCAAATTAGGCTCACAATAGCAAGCAATTATTTCTATAAGCCAAGATCAATTATACCATTCATCATCATCATTGAGACGATTAGTTTTACGTTACGAAGACGTAATTAAAGACCGTGTCACGCAAGCGTTGTCGGTCCTAATCAACAATTTGCAGCGCCTTGCTCCGGTGTCATTTCAAAGCGAAAATATTACGAAAACGAAAACAAAAACACTTCACTTTTTGTTACATCAAAGTGAAATGGGTGACGCGTGGGCCTAAACTGTATTAATTTCTGTAGCCGAATTTGCAATTTTTGTGCACTATTTGGTAAGTGGAACAGTTCAGTGTTGTTCTGCTCACTGTTACGTCATCAAGCACCTGACAAGCGATTTTTTCACTGGAACTAAAAAGCAATACGTAGATGAACAATGGCGTCGTGAGTTTAAAAAGTTGGGGAGATTAAAAAGTTGCAATTTTCCGACAAACGGTCACAAATTTCCAAAAAGAAAATTACATGTGTTTTCTTAAAATTTCAATTCGCTCCTAAATTTCCCCCAAAATAAGAATTTACAGCCCACAATTGTGTGTTTTATGAAGAAAACTTATCGACGGGTTGAACATTTTTCGAGAAACTAGAATTTAGGGAACGGACAAGTGCCCTCCCTTCTACGACGCCACTGTCGACGAATAAAAATAGAAATATGAAGGAGAAGTTGTCGGCTCACATTTCGACTCTTTCGACCTTGACACCCCACGGATCGGTGGCTTCGTCAAGGCTGGCCTGCACGCGCACAATCACCATTCGGTCCATTTCGGCACATAGTACACAACAGTGGAGATGATCACCGTTGACCAGTTGAAGTCAACGACGACTGTCACCAGTTGTTTTAGTAGTTAGTACTGCCCGCGGAAGCAACGGCAATATTGTAGTCAGCATCGTCGCCAATTTTTTTTCTGCTAACACGATACTTCACGAACCACTGCACTTAGCCTGATAAAATTTTTGCACGAACATATAACGTGACAATTTCCAGAAGCCTATTCAGTATGAAGATCATGAGTCTTACACGGTTTTGTGTTTATGCGTGCATTTTAATACGGCTAGTCGCGGGCGGTATTTAGATTTCAGCAAGACTTGGCAGTCCTGTTTTATGCGCCTTTACTGCCACCTAGCGTTACAGTAAATGACGTTGTAGTTGATGAAAATCGCCTATACAGATTTGACAATAACTATTGGAGGAGCCGCATAATTATGTCGGTAATAAACAATAAGCATCCTATAAGCGAGCGAACCTCGTCGCCACTAATAACCGAACGGTATCGTATTCGCGACACAATACAGAACTGCGTCGGTTATGGTCGAAAAATCTAATATTACAGCTGGCGTAAATGCAATAAATGCAATAAATGCAATAAGGATAGTGGCGTACTGGCAGTCTGCGGGCCGATTTATGCTAACATCACTTGTATGAAACACTGATGTGATTTTCTGTTGAATGCATTATCGTTCAGTTTATTACATTTACTCAATATGTACTGTGCACGCAGCAAATGTGTCGATTTCGCGTACCGCAGTCAATATGATAAACAAGCACAACACACTTCTCTTAGATGTTAAGACGTGTACCAAGCGACAGAAATGAACAAAACTAAACTAAACTAAACCTACATAATGGGCCAAAAAAAATTCCCGAATTGCTTTCGTCAGAACGTCGTTAAATCTCCACCAAATTCAATAATTTTTGGCACATGGCCTCGGCAAAAGAGTTATGTGAGGCACACTCATTTTCCACCACACTACCGTGTAAGTTGCAAATGCTCCAAATTGTTGAATAATGCTGAGCTGTTGTGCCCGTAAAAGTTCTAACGATTTAATTGAGCACACAATAAACTAAAATGTGATTTATTTAGCAGAATTGTAAGTTTGTGTAACAGCCTGCTTCCAAATTATTAGAACTTATGCCCTAAGTGTACACAATGGTTCAGACATGATGCCACAGCTGCCACATTAACAATCAACTGATCAAACTGCACAGAACTCATTCGTGGATTAGACTGGTTTTGAACTCATTAGTCAGCTATTTTGTTGTCTGCTATTTTCCAGCATAAAATGTTAGCGTCTTGGCTATCCGTGTGTGCCAAAAACTATCAAATTTAGTTGAAATTTGATACAGTTCTGACAAAAACAAGTTGGGACATTTTTGGCACACCCTGTATACACTTCAACTGTAAAACCCCACATACAACATCTGATTATGCATTGCTTACTAAGCCGACTTTTATAGCCGACATTTATAGCGTATATTGTAGAGTCAACTCAACAGATATTTGTGCCAAATCAGACACTATAGCAGCTGTATAATAGTTGTAGCGTTTGAAACTGCCCAGAATAAAAACCATTCCATCTTCTGTAACGGTTTGCCCGCAATTTGCAATGCAAATATTGACTGGGGCATCGACTCCCAAATCTTCCCATCTCATGGTAGTACCGGCCGTGACAACTGTTAACCTTATTTAATGTTATGTGACGCCGCCATTACAACGTCGCTGTCAAATGGCATCCCATTCCGTCTAACGGCTTTAGCAAAGTGGACGAGAATGACAGACGGACAGACGTACAGACCACGCTGCGTGACATCTGCTGCAATAGCCGGATCGCTGATGCCGCCTAAAAAGACGTTATACGACGCAGTTTCATTGGTTTATTACGCTTGCGTGTTGGACCGACCTGAAGACGTCAGCGTGAGTGAGTGAGGGAGAAAATGAATAAAATATGATGACAAAAGTCGTATAAAAGCCATCAAGCAGATATATATCCTGCGCCATACAGCAGTCAAAAGACGAATAAACAAGACGGAAATCACGGAATGCAACACCGACAAAGAGATATGCCTTTAAAGTGTCAGTAAATTGTGTTATGTACGGGTCGAAGCTAATCTCCAAAGGGGCTTTCTCCTTATACATTATTTTTCTAAATGCAGAAAAAGTTGATGGGGTGAGTTTTGGTTTGACGGATGCGTATGGTCAGTTGCATTAACTTATTTTTCGTCAGAGTAATAAAATGCATTCGATTGGTGTTCTGTTAAAATTATGACAGATATAGCGTCACTACCGCACACGACTGCATTCTATGAAATATTGAATGTAAATTTATATAGCACATTCCCGTATATCGTTATAAGGTCCAACGTGATGGACACATTAGTTCTGCGGCAATAAAATGAAAGAGGTAACGGCTGTAGAAGAATACTAAATGGCGAACTCATCCTATTATATAACAAAAAAACAATCGCATAAAACTACTGAGGTCAGATTCAAGCTTGAGACACACACTGCCAGCGTTACACGCTTTTTGCGTTACCTGATAGGCTTATATATGAGATGATTTAAACTGTTACGCTGCACACCAGTTGGACGTAAACTCAAGAAGAAAAAGAAAAAAAGAAGATGAAGAGAAAGTTTTTGCATACACAACTAGTTCCATTGCGAAGAAGCTCATCCCCTTTTTCGGCGCTTTGAGCCGAATTAAGCTAGCATACAACCCAAGTTGGCCGGATGGCCGGTGGCACGTCTTCAGCCACTGCCAGTCTTTGAGTTGTTGGAGGACCACCCCACTCAGAAGAAAGAAAGAAGGGCGCAGCAACATTACACCACAGTGGTAGGATTAAGTTAATAAATGCACGCACGTCAGCGTGCTGTTGCCTACCTGCATGAAGTGGCTGATGTTCTCGCGGTCAGACAAGATCTCGGACAGGTTCTTTGTACCGAGCACGTTGCGAAGCGTCGTCTGGGCCAATAGGCGGGTCGATCGGTTCGCGTCCTCGACGTTTGTGATGGATATCGTGGCGTTTGAGACGCGGTAATAGACGACCGCGTCCACGGCGACCGTCACCGAGTCTTTCGACAAGATCTGCAGTGAACAGACGCGAGTGTTTAGCAACAAGCATGTTCGGCCAAGCAGCGACCACAAAAGCGCCCCACATTAAAACTTCCCCCCCCACAAACCACAAAATGTCAGACATCATCTTTTGGCCTGACGTGCGCAACACGTAAAAGTGCGTACAGAGCGAAGTGAGTGAACTGAACTGAACTGACCAGCGGACGAGTTTAGTTCAGTTCTGTTACATCGCTCCGTACGCGTTTTTAAAGTTCACTTGGTGCAACACGATATTCACTGGCCTGCATTATCGCATTGTGAAAACTGAACTTTTCGATCTTACTTACTCATTCATGAACGGAAAATTTATGTAACAGCCCCCACGGTCTTACCGTTTTAAGTTACAGCTTTACAGTTTTATCAGAGCATAGACGTGTTTAAATCCGGAGCAAAAACTGGGCGTGCCCACAGACGATCTCCCGGTACTGTTATGACACTAGTGGCATGTACAAGACACTGCAATCAATGTTCGCTCGCTTTGATGTAAGCGACAAACGTTCGTCGACTCAAAGTCGATTTGTCAGTAAAATATGCCAGCGAAAACATTCCAAGTGGCTTAGACTGATCCACAAGTGACACTACATATCCACCAACTGTTGTTATTAAAACATTCGAACGTAAAAAGACTGGAAAAGTAACTTTAGGAATCCAAAACATTATGCGAAATTGCAGACTAGAAACTTTACCTCTTGCGGCGGGACATCAAACGAGACGGTTCTCAGGTCGACTTTGGTGTACGTATCCGTGCACGGAATGATGAAGAATAGACCTGGAAACAACAGTAATATACATATACAGCATGAGCCAAAAATACAACATTCATTTTTGCTAGATGCATTAAATCTGCATTTTTGTTCACTTAATTTTTATAATGTCGTTTTTTTGTCCGCTTTTTCGTGTAAAAAATTTTGTTTGAATTTTTATGCAAATAAATTGTAATTTCGTCACCAGAGATACATTAGCCAACGACGAACGTCGTTTGATTCAGAGTTTGCGTGTACAGAGAAACTAATGTTTTGGAATAAACCAGCATCTTAATTTTTAAAATAGTATAAATGATTGGTGTTTTGCAGTTTGTATTAACATACACCGTGGTCCATAAAAACGTGCCACTTTTATTTTTTGAATAGTTTCGTGAAACATTGGCCAATTTTAATAATTTTTGGCACCCGACATCAAAAACACGACGCAAATGACTGTAGGTTTGGCCACCTCACTTTAATGCTGTCGGTACACTACCTTGTGAAATGCATAAGTTGTAGTTTGGCCATTTACAACAATGATTTCATACTGAATAGCGCACGCGTCGGCTTAGAAATGACTGAAAAGCGACAAACACGATTGGCAAATATTGTATCTCAGAAAGTCACACGTGTCACATCACATCCTCTTTATTACAGCATGTGCTCAAAATGTCTTCCTTTAGCGCGAATGCAAGCGGCAAACGGTGACACCACTCGCACACAGCAGACTCATCAACCTGCATTTCACAAGGTAGTGTAACGACAGTATCAAAGTGAGGTGACCAAAAGTATAGTCATTTGCATCGAATTTCTTCCTGATGTTGCAGGCCAAAAATTATTAAAATCGGTTAAATCTGCACGGCGCTATTCAAAAAATAAAAGCGGCACGTTTTTTATCAACCACGGAGTATACACTGTGTCCGGTAAAAACTAATCCCTTAGACATCGTGCAATAAAAATGTCAAATTTGAACGAATCTGAATAAGGTTTCGTACACTTCATTTTCAATAAATTCTTTAAAAAGATTGCTAAAATTTACTGAAAAATATTATTTCTTAGCGGAGTTATTAATTGTTGACTATTGATAACAAAATATTTCCTTTACCAATATAGCGTTACACAAGTAAACCCGTCTGTTACTGTACAGGGTTCGGCAAAAAATAGACCCCTAAATTTTTTTGCTGTTTTTTCAGCAACCGTTTAAAATTCTAATTTAAAATTCAACAAGATTACTTATGTAAACGTTTTGTATCTAACTGCCAAATGAAGTGTGATTCTGTTGAAAAACGACGAAGTTATAGACTTTTTAACATAACCTCCTACCGATTTTTCAGCATTAAAAATGTTTAGGCTAAAATGCTATTTAATTTCCAAAAACCGGTTACCACGTTACTGCCGATGACGTAACACTAACATTTTAATAAACATTAATTTAGTTTGTTTAGAAATTATCATTAAATTATATTGAGTATAATTTTATGACAAATTTACCAATACAGTGAGCAGTAATATTGCAGCCAGTAGCTATAAAGTGTTTCTGATACCCAACGCTTGCAATTTGAATAAGTTTCCTACACGAGATCCAAGAACGTCTGCATCCTAGGAATTCCTATAGGCCATACAATGACGGCCTACATTCTGAGCAAGTGAACGTGGCTAGTGCATTGTGCCCCAGAGAGATTGGCGCCGCTTCTGATAAAAAGCCAAACATCTATCCAATGCAATGCATATCATTAGACAGAATATACAAAATCATCAACATCTGTCTGTGGACGAGATTGCGAATAAATAAGCCTAGCGTTTCCGTCAGCATTCTACAGAAAAGATTTTGCTCGCAGAAATTTTGAAAAAAAAATACATTTGTGCAGTTTCACATTTTAAAAATTCCCTTTATAAACAGTATCATCAGCGTTTGTTTTGTATCACATAAATTTATCGTCAAAATTATTATTATCATCACGAACTACAAAAGATGTTTTCACAGACTTACGCAGTCAACATTAATTAGCCTAACTATAACTTGCAATCACGCAGTTGAAAACGATCTCATCCGTTTATAAATAAAGTTTATTTAATCACACGTTTGTCTGAAATCGACCATATCATGATTAAGCCTATCACGTCAGCAAACGAAGCATAATTTGTGAAGAACAAACCTGGTCCTTTGGCGCCCCCTGGCAACAGACGTCCGAGGCGAAATATAACCGCACGCTCGTATTCTTGGACTACCTGCACCGTAAGAACGTACACATACAGACCTCTGTAGTTAGCTCAAATTCAATAGTGGCGGAACTAAACCTTCACAATTGCATATGTGTAAATCAGGATATATATCCGCTGAAAAGTATTGACAATGCAAAGAACTGTATTAAAATTTCATCGACTGGAATGAAAATTGGGAGAACAGGATATCTTAACGAGAATCCCATGAAAATAGAAATAAAACGTACAACTGAAGGTGGAAATGAGTGAAAGTGGAAATTGATTGCACGGGAATGGGCTGACCGGAAATGGGAATGTAAAACGTCATATATACACCGTGTCTCAGAAAAAAAACAGTCAAATTTTTTTGTCATAACTTTGTCAAATTTTTACTAACTTTAACAATTTTTCGCAAGTCGATGGCTAAGATGGCGAAATTATGTAAGGTGCACTTATTTTCCACCTCATCTAATTTATGTCAATGCACTACCATGTGAAACATAGATGTTCCAAATTGTTGCATAATGCTGAGTTTTTGTCTTAAGTAAACGCCGTAACGAGTTCATTAGGCACAAAATACACTAAAATGTGAATTATTTAACAGAATTGTAAGTTTGTATAACAACTCATTTGCAAATTAGAATTTATGCCAAAGTGTGCTCCGTCTACAAAGACGCAATGGTTTAGATGCAACGCCGATGGCTGATAGCAGAATCAACGATCGACTGATCAAATGCATTCACTCATCGATTACACGTTTTTAAGTTCATCAGCCAGCTATTTTGTTGTCTGCTGTTTTCAGCATAAAATATTTAATACCTCAAAATTATTGAACCACGTCGCATCCTCTGTCGAATTGATGATGCAAAGGTGAGCCATCAGATACAAATAATCGCCGCGTAATGTAACATTATTGAGCATCTGTGTTTCACACGGTAGTGCGTTGACATAAATTAGGTGAGGTGGTAATTGAGTGCACCGTACATAATAATATCGTCTTGGCCATTTTTGTGGCAAAATTTATCAAATTTGGTGGAAATTTGACAAAGTTATCCCAAAAACAATTTTCGCTGTTTTTTGAGACACGGTGTAGTGTGCGCAGCTGATGTATACAGGAGTGTGTGTGGGTGTATGGTGCGTGCAAACACGTGCGTCTTGGCGGGAAATTATCATCTCCTCCAAGTGAACGAAGCGAATGGCGGAGAAAATGTTTCCAACGTCGTCGTCGTCGTCGTCGCTGTCACGAGTGTTACGTGACGGAAATTAAACTCAACCTGCCAATTATATTATTAGTATTATCGACGTCACTCGACTCGCCTTGTTCCTGGGACTTCCGTGAATGACGCCTCCCTCCTCCGGCGCAGCGTCAGCCGTTGCCATAGCGACGTGCACGTGACACCCGGGGACGCAGGTGTTACCGCAATGATAGTTAGGTCGTGTAGCATCAAACAAACATTTGCCAGCAGCTCATTAAATGAGAAGAAGATTCACACAATATCAACCGAGGAATGGACAATGTTGGACCGTGCGTCTAATCATAGACAATGACGTCTTCAGTGAATAATTTGTAGGAAAAGATGCGTCATTACTGTAATTTGAGGCGCCCGAATAAGCCGCTGAGACAAAAAGCAAAAACCGTCGACGAGGAATCATTATAATGGTAAAACAGAGGCGGATTTAGGCGTGCCACACGGGGGCCCCACAAACAAGGCCCTTACAAGCCAGCAGCTCGACATTTTGTGACTTGTGGGGCCTCGCTATGGCGCGCTGAGACATTTTAAAAGTTCGCTTGGTGCAGCACGACAGTCTCTGGAATAAAGGGAGGGCTCTGTACGCCGTATTGGATTGCGAAATCTAAATTTTACGACGTTAATTCTTTATATTTTGAGAGACAATTTGTAAATTGAGCTCTGGATGTCTCTAGCGCTCATCTCCATCATTTCACTCGGGCTTTTAGGGCAATTAATAAAGCCCCAAGTCCACCGTTTCCTTCGACTTCTTTCTGACTTGCTGTAAAACAGGCTGTAAAACATCAAGAATTCAAGGTGTTGTACGACTTGTCAAGCAACGAGGGTACAAAAAAAATCAAAGTAGTGGAGTTTGTACAAAGTCGTGCCGTTCAAAATAAAAAACGCATGCAGCCATCCGCGGAACCATTGTAAATTGCAAGACTTGCGCTTGTTCCGTCCACTGCGAATTTTTTTCCACGTAAAACTACTGTCATTTTGTCCACATGTCAGTTTGAACGAAACAAATGCAGAACGTGACTGTGAAAGAATTCTGACAACAAAATAAACATAGTCGATATAACAAAGATGGCAATGAAAACTTCGTGGCTTTCTTTTTTGGACCACCTTTGACATATCACGAGGCAACACAATGCCTCCGTAAATTGATGTATTGACCGGCCACTGCAGTAATTCAACAATTTTCGGCAATTTTCTTTATCGACACCATGTCGTGACTGTACCCAATTTACTCGAGTTGGCTTAGGTATTCAGTCCCGTTCGAAGATCTATTCTGTTCATAAAACTAGGCTATGTCAAATTGTTTATGCCAGCCGATTTCCATGCTGTCAAAAGATGTCCAAAAATAACTGCTGCAAATGACGCTGGGAAGTGGAAAGGTAACAAAAGGTCTGGCGTAGGCTAGATGGCCATACGTCACGGACTATCCACATACATGTGTACGGGTTCAATGGTTAAAGGGAGGAATGTGACCTACCACAACTTTGCTCGAACCTACCATGGTCTCATTCCGTCCCACGTCACTTTGCTTACTCACTTCTGTGTCCACGGCACAGTTCCCACCTCCAACCACTGTACCGCCTCTACCATGGTAGGCCGGGGATCTGTCGGGCATCACATCTCGTTTCCATAGGCTCAGCATCTGGCTAGCAGAAGATGCTTGATTACCCATGGTGGGAAGGGGATCTTGCCGGTAAGGTGTTCGGCAAGGATATTGTTCACACTAAGGACTCTTATACGTCCTGTTCAAATTAGGTGCTGTGCTGTGATTGTTCCACACGGGATCTCTCCTCGTAGTACTTTTTCACAGACAGCGGTCGGCCAGTATGTGGCAGTTAGAGTTTTACGGACCTTGTCCGTCTATGCTTTGAGAAATATATTTGGTTTTGTGTGAAAAGACAATTTTGTGTTTTTTAGTGTGGGTTCGTTTCAGTCACCTTATCACACAGTTTCTAAACCTATATATCTTCAGTAACGGACAATCCCCGTCACTTTCTAGAGCCTATTTACGACAGACCTATCGACAGACCTTATGATAGACGACAGACCTATAAAGATCCTACCTAGATGCACTTTTTCAAGGGCTTTTTGGGGCCAAACGACGCACGCAATCGATAACGACGGAACGACGAAAACGACGACGACCTATTCGCAAATGAACGAACGATCTATGAAAAAGAAGGTTTTTAATATACGAGCGACAGGAATATACCGGTGGTTAGTCTCAAGCCGTGTCCATCGTCATGACCGACCCCAGACGACAGGTGAGAATGTCCAGTGCTCGCTCCTCGAG
>Ga0209367_1007608_pt1 | contig 14900 bp, 6 predicted proteins | sample WorMetLIZISLAND2_FD_187412 | JGI IMG/M metagenome (GOLD analysis project Ga0209367, IMG submission 187412) | Marine gutless worms symbiont microbial communities from Max Planck institute for Marine Microbiology, Germany - Olavius geniculatus... ... | reverse complement strand
TGTGGGGCAACCCTGCAGGAGTTAAGCCACGCTGCCCTAGATAGGCAGCGGTGGGCAGCGATAGTAACAATGGTGTCAGACACCAACGGGCATTGAGCCCACGGTTGTCGATGATGATGATGATGAGCAGCTGCTGTCAGCAACTGCGTGTGGTGGTTAGGTTTAGGGTTAGATTGAAGGTTTAGAATTAGAAACGGTGGCAATTATTTACTGTAAGAACGCCAGCCCAGATTTGTGTATACATATATGACAGTAATGTGTATCAGTATAATGACTTTCGTCATGCATGTTTTTTAGGTAACATGTTTCCGAACAGTTTTACTCACCTCATTTTATACCTGAAATTGTTGGAACTTTTTACACATTCGTTTTGGCATTATGACATTACTTTTTGATTCAAAATGTTGCTTATTTAGTATTATGCTCGTTTTTCCTTTAGTTCATCATTCATTCAACAGCAGGTGCAACGGCATTTTGATAGAAATTTTGTTTCAACATGCCGTTTATTCAGCTTTTAAGTTATTGCTATTTTTTATTTGGTACGTCATTCATTGACCAGGTGGCACCAGTAGGCTGTTTTTTCCGTGTTTTTGTTTGTGTTTTCCCTAGTCCCTTTTTTCTCTATAGGAACCATCAAAAAAACCTCTTTAGTCTTTAGAATGATGGAATTTATTCAAAAACTTAACTTTGTTGTTGTGTCTCGATAGTCAGTTATTTGCAGTTTCCCATACCGGTAATTAAATTAGTCTGAAACATGCATAACAACACTAATTCTACCTATTTCTGAAGCAATTTGGGGTGGCGGCCGTAATGTAAATTTTTATCGGGTCGATCAATCGGTGGTGTCGATGGAGTCTTCAGTAATACCCAAATGGACAGACAGAATTATGATAGCTAGTATGTAGTATACGCTTAGCACAACGTGCTGTCACACATAAAAATACCACAGTGCGGCAAAGATAAATATTGTCCAGACAAGCTAAGACTCACCTATGCCTCGGTCTTCTCGCTTTTTAACCTTTGCAAGTTCCTTTGCAGTCTTCTGCTGCTGCATGGGCTCAGGTGTTAAACACTTGGCAGACTTGCTTACTGCTTCAACGGTCAGAGATAACCTCTCACCACAAGACTGTGTTGATGTTTTTTCAAAGCCTGGTTGGCAACAGGATGCACCGCTCCTTCCAAACGCGCCACTCTCTTCATAGACTTCGCTGCAGCAAGCCTAAAATAACACAATAAAAATCACCCACAACCAACAGCACTCTCTCACAGCTCTGTGGCCTTAGACTACGTGCTCATCTACAAAAAAAATGCAGTTAGATGACCAGTCTGGGGCTTACCTAGCTTTGTTATACACGGCTCAGAGTAGATTGAAAGGCTTAAACATTACGCAGTGGCTATAGGTCCATCTAAACGGACCCGGAAAATTTTTTTTCAAGGTCCGTCCAAGACGGAACTCCAATTTTATTTTACGGAGTTCCGTCAACGCCAGGGCGTCTGTGCGGCAGTGTGTGCACTGCCGTACAGATGCCCTGGCGGACGGCAGCCAACTATAGCGACCTCAGCATCAGATGGCACATCACAGGCTCGCCAGTAGGCAAAGTACCAAACGGTCTCCGGCTTCATCTTGATTACATCAACGTTACACACCTAGTTTGGGTGTTTGCATGTTGTCCCAAAATTCTCTCAAATAAGCTAGCTGTAACCCCAACTCTACTCTAACACTACTACTAACCCTAAACACTAACCCTAACTCTTAACTTTATCTCTAGCCATAGTCCTAATATTAATAATAAATCCTGTTCCTTTACCCAAAACACTAGCACCCTCTTGCGAATTTCTCTGTATGATTTACATTTGCATTTCATATGCAATCACTAATATCGACGACGAAAACCTGTTTTAGATGATGAAAGCATGCTGAATAAGCAATAAAATAACACAATAATAATTTAGAGTATTAACTGAAAAAAGAAAAAGTATGAAATTGGTAGAGCCGGGATTCGAACCTGCAACCTACAAAAAACGATGTCATTGTCAATTTGTATAGCGCACTAGGCTACAGCTGCAATGAAGAATATCTCACTACAGTCTTTACATAAACATTGTCCGAATATGGCTATGCCTGTGTCTACTCAGGCGATCGATGTCGTCTGACATTTATGGCTCTGGTGAATCATTTATAAATATAACACGTCGCTGCAACTTCCCGAAGCCTCACGCCGTATTCGAGTGCGACTAGCGTATTGTGGCAGCACTGAGCATAGATTTACTTATATACGTAAACGCTGACAACAATGGACGAACCTTGAAAAAAAATTTCCGGGTCGACGGACCTATAGCCACTGCGTAAACATTAGGCTAGGGCTTACCTAGCCTAGTTATAGACCGTCCACAGCTCTAGGCTAATTAGGACGAAGTTTTTGTCCAGGGCTTACCATAGGATCACATGGGTCACGGCCATTACTTCACGTTTACGTAATGTTTCATATGTATGCAACAACTCCAACAAAATTACCACTTCGCGTACACATATAGGTTTACAGAGAACCACTTTCTGAACTGAATTATACCTGTTTTTCTGTATCCATCCTATATTTCAACCACACCTTACTGCTCTTCACACCAAGAATATTTATGCAGCATCAAAAACACAACGTAACGTAACGGACGTATCAGGGCTTCGGTCAAAAAATAAAAATTCATTTACCGGTTTTAAAAATAAAAAATAACGCTTTTAGTTAACAAAACTTAAATGTCATTATTTAAAAAATCTTTTATTTTTAGCCTTGTAGGCTGTTATGACCGGATTTTTTGGCTAAATATCTTCTTCATTAGTAAACTATTTTTCAAAATCTGTATTGTAGTAATAATAATTAACGATTGTAGTTAGAATTTTTAAAGATTGTAGTTTATAGCTTATTTGTGTTACTTAAAATTGCAAGCAAAACAATTTAGAGCAAGTAACAATTGCACCGGGTGCTCAGGATCGACAACTTAGCGTCCTATCCTCAGCAGCACGAGACACGTATATACGCTACAATGCCACACGCCGGCCAATCAGACGCTACACGTTACTTAAACATTTACGCTTTATTTTTATTATAGACACCTTTAGGCCTACCTTTACCTTTATCACCTTGATCTCTGATTTTCACATTTAAAACTTCTATCGTCCTAAATTTGTTAGCCTAGGCCTATCTAAACAAAATTCACAAGTCTCCGTCAGTCTGTCGCAGATTAGTTAAATCAACACTTTCTCAAATTTCTTCGCCACCGTAGCCAGCCAGCCTCAGACTTATAACTCACAGCCTCCCCGTCGACCTGCGGACTTCATCTCTGTCCAGAGATACATTTGCGAAAAAACTGAAAACTCATTTATTTGCCTGCGAGCGCTCTTGAGGTCTTCTCTAATTGACCGCTATACAAATTGACAATGACATATTCATTCAGTCATGCACTGAACCCAAGCCTATGAAAAATTAGTGGGAAATGCTATATACCGGTACTTTATTGCCAGATATAGGCCTACGTAGTTGCGTCATTTCAGTAAATCTTCCGGGGAGGGGGAGTCTCAGTAATTATAACAATGTCTATGTCAATGTCAAATGTAAATTTATATAGCGCATTATCGTTAAAAACCTCGAACGGGCTGGGGTGGGGTTCAGTCTACGTAACGTAAGCTTATTGCTCTTGCAGCAGTAGATAACACTCTTTCAAAAGTACGATTTACAGAAAAGAAATTAAAATCATAAATCTTTTTGGACGTCCATAAATCCCCCAATGACGCACGTGGACATATGAAACTTTGTTGACAAAACATTCACTTCGTTTCACTGCACTGTCCCCGCAATAATCTGATCATTATCAGATAGGAAATGCAAAATATTTAACAAACACTTCAGTGCATGAAAGTCAATTACGGTACCATCAAAATGAACATGACTACTTAAGTTCGTAACTTCACAAGTAGGCTAACACTTTCATCTGAACCAAAATAGCTTTGGTTTTTTTTAATTTTCAACTGAGTGGGAAAGTTTAAATTTACTTTAGCTTTTTTAGCCGACACTATAGTACTTAAGTAACAGTCGAGCTATTGGCATGGTTGTCGTCCGTCTGTCTCTCTGTAACGAATGTACATGGTGTTTCATAAAAAGGCACCCTTTTTGTTTTTTTATAACTCAGTCGAATGGTGATCAATTTGCATGAAATTTTTATCACATGTAGCGGAAGAAATACAAATTCAAATTATTTAAACAAAATGTGGCAGTTAGTTAAGTATTCTTTGCTAGTCGTAATGTAATGCTGTCATAACGTCAGTACCTCAAATGGTTCTGTCAGTAGCTACCCTGCTTCCATGGTAAACTTTATCTGGTTTACTGATAAAAAATGTTCATCGTGTCAGCACTTAGCAACATGAAGGCATAAAGACAAGTGTCTCACAATCCAAAAACTCATCCATCTCGTAAGCGGAGTGTGCTGGTGCACTGTCTTACTGAAAGGTGTAAAAGTTAAGCTATCCCCAGAAGTGTGTAAAGTGATCGTTTTGGGCATTTTTGTGGCTTCAATGTTAAAACTTCAACAGTTTGTCATCAATGAACCAGAAAAAGTTGGTCATCAACGCAGGGCAGCTATTCAGCAAGTGTCAGCACCGGTTGCGACAAGCCAGTTTGTACTCGCAGCACATATGACGTCAGCATTACATCACGATTAGTAAAAAATATTTCACTATCAACCCTATTTTGTCCAAATGTTTTGAATAAGTATTTCTTCAGCTACATCTGGTAAAAATTTTGTGTAAATTGATCATCATTTGACTGAATTATGAAATAAAGCAAAAGGGTGCCTTTTTATGAAACAACGTGTATTGTGGCTAAGCTTTAGGTTGTAGGGAAAACTTTTTAAACAGATAATTAGCCATGCGCGATAAACTCGGACATGCAAAATTTTAGCCATCAAGTGCAAAAGGAACGTTTGCAAATTCACGGTTGAATGGACGGGGGTAGGAAAATGTGCGTTTTCAATGGAAAACTGGCCATATCTTGAAAATGGTGAGAGATAGAACCAAGTTTACTATTAATCACTAACAGGAAGTGGCATACACCCTTTCAGATGAAATGAAAATCATTGACCTTGGATGAACTTGAAGGTCACTGACAACCAGTACAGTCAGCTATCTTGGGCTTCTTGCTTGAAGTATGTTAACATATGCTTCTAGTTAACAGATGAAAAAATGCTAATCCATCAGGCTGTATACCAGTAAACAGTTTTTTGACACTTTACAATGAACACGGAGTGAAGTACAATAGCAAAACAACATTATCATTTGTACACTCGAAACAGCAATCATAATGACATTAGAGTATGCTATGACAACATTTTCACGCTGAAAACGTCACAGAAATGCAATAAAATACAATAGGTTTACTTAAATATTTTCACGAAACGCCTGCAAAGAAGAAATTACTCAACAAAGACTAAGCCTAACGACTGTGACAAAGAAATGATAAAAACGACACTCACTGCTAAGTTGCTAACAGCTTTGCATGCAAAACCGATCATTGTAGAATGTGTAAGACATTGGTTTACAGTGGTACATTTTTCGTTGGGGGACGCCTCTCTTTCATGCCCTCCCTTTAGAAGTAGGCCCCTTTACTCTAGCTAGGGGGCGCTGTGGGAGGCACTATAAGCTCCCATAATGAGGTCTGTCCAGGGCAGAAACGTGGGTGCAGGCATATTTTAGAGAATTTTTTCACTCCGAAAATCCCATTTGGTGACACCAATTTTGCATTATTTTCTTTGGAACTAAGATGTCAAAATTGGAGGAACATTTTTCACCTGACCTCGGAATAAAAGCTGTTCACTTTTATCTATACTTTTCATTTCTCGGCAGGCCTACTTGGGAAAACGCTACAGTATTATACAGCCTATTGTCTCAGTATTATTTGGGGAACTGCGTCCCGGCAGGAAAAGAGGTAAGAGGGGGAGGCGCAAGAGCGATTGCCCCCACTCAAATTTTGGGCTATCGGAAATTTGTCAGATAATCGTGTTGATGGAAAACTTTCGTTCAAAATGACAAATCTGGAGCTGAAGCCCCCACTTTGGAGAAATTTACGTGCAAAATTGAAAATTTTTGGCTTTTCCTCCCAAAAATAATTGGGGGGTATGGCGTCCCCCTCGACTAGAACGCTGACGTGAGATCACCCTGGCTGAACTCTTGGACAAACAAGCGACAAAAACAGTGTAGAAGACTAGAATTACTCAAACCAATTAAATGCTTGAATGCACGGTGAAACTTGTCATGAAAACGCCCACGACACTAGGCTCTATGACGACAGATTATAGCAACAAATTGTACACAATAGAGCATGTATTTAATTTTAAAAACACCCCAAATTTTTTCCATCATAATCTGATGATAGGTGATCCAATTTTAATAATTTTTGGTACAGTACACATATTCCTTCAGTGAGACAAGAAACTGAACCGTCATTTGATGGCCGGTGGTGTCAGGAATATTTGTACCAAAAATTATTAAAATTGAATCGCACTTCTTCAAATTTAGATAAAAACAAATTGGTGTGTTTTTAGACCTCACAGTACACAATATCGTACACCACATGAAGATCGTTTTTACGCGCGAGACTAGCATACCTATAGCGCGGATTAACTACGGTAATTCTGTCTGTCCGTCCGTCCATCCGTCATGACCCGGTAACAATCCAAGACCAGGTGAGATAGAGATTTCGGGTTTTAACCGTATGATAGACTATTGTCTCTAGTATTTCATGAAAAAATGTCATCCAGTTGGGTAAGGGGGATCCAATCAAACGAGGGGGCGAAAGAGGGGCACCCCTCTTTAAAAAGCGTTATTTTACCGCTATAGGCTCATCTAATGTGAAAATGGTTGCAGATAGGCACAGGCATGCTGCTTATCATAACAAGCCCTGGCGACATGCATTTCAAGAGTGAATTATGCCAAAATGGCTGGAAATAGACCAAAACAACCTGTGCAGGAAATTTCCAGCATTGAATTTATATTTTAGCAGTTTAAGTCCGAACTCTCTACACTTAAGGAGGGTTGCGCAAGCGGGTATAAAAGAGAGGTACCCTTCTAAAAAGTGGTTATTTATCCGTTGTTGGCTTGTCTAGCGTGAAAATAGTTGCAGATAGGCACAGACATACTGCTTATCATAACAAGCACTAGCGACGAGCTTCTTAGAAATGTCAACATCGATGACCTTAAATGACCTTGAAACTTAAAAATATTGGTTTTTGGTGATTTTTTGGCGATTTTTGGCTGCAAAAGAGTGAATTGCGACAAAATGAATAGAGATAGACCAAGACTAACAGGAACTGCTATAGGCTCTCGTGCGTCTCATGAGCATTGGCTCAGATTTCTTGTTTTAACTAACAGCAGCTAGCATTTTTAATGCACTGGACTGAGCTTAATACAAGAATTCACGACAAATATAAAACACAGTATGTAAGCTAAAATCATAACACAGAAAAACGGATTCCATGTTGAGTTAATCACTCGAGCTAAACTGAGCTGACAAATATGCTTGAATACAGTCATGAACTGAGACGCAACACAACAGAAGCAATGTCAAAATCACAACGTCTTCGTAGATGCATTCACTATTACAATCCGGAATACAGTTGGCAAAAAAGCTCAAATTTTACACGCTACTAGCTAACTCATACATGAACTGAGAACAAAAAGCATGCTGTTGTTTGGGACCCTCGTCCCCATTGGGCTGTGTGCTAGCAAGCCTTGGTTATTTTCTGACATGTGTAAAAATCTGATGTGGCAGCATCTCCTAAAGACCAAAACATGGTCTTCCACCAAATTTTATTTTGGCAGGTAAATATCAGCCACGTAAACTCTGCGGTTAGTGGATCAAAGTTTGCTGAAATTTTTTCCGCCAAATGTGAGAGAAATCGCAGTAGATCGACTAGTTTTTCGATTTTGACTAAAAACCGCATGTGGTAAAACAATTTTACACACCGGAAAAAGAGAAATGAGTTTATAGGGCTATTAAAATGTGTGAGAAAATATCTTGGCGGGCAGGCATCAAAGTGTGAGCTAATCAAAAATGTGTGAGACTTGGCATGCAGGCATTGATGCTGAGACAATTACTGTGCACATGACGTCACAATACCATCACAAAACAAAACAGAAACTAGATAAAATGCATTCTGTCTGTAACAGACCGGTCATAATAACACACCAAACAAATGACGGACGACAGACAGATGACAGACACAACATCGTGCCATAAGCGCCACCATTAGTACAATCGACTAAAAATCAACTCACAGTGCTAACAGTACCAAATCTTAGTTACATAAACAACTAAAAACTATGTTTGGATAAAAATAAACATCAAAACACAAAACAGCAAGTATACAAAACAAAGCTGGAAATACTGTTGGAACATAAGAATACATAAGCACCCGGGAATGAATGATACAAAAGTAAAGTCTACTCAACAGAGAACACTGCCAAATATGACTAACAGCTGAATATAATACATTAATAAATTATAATTTAGGTCGTAGTTAGCTGTAGCCACTGCAACTTGTGTCAACAATGATAACAGATTGACAAAAAAAAACAAATAAATAAATTCGACAAAACAGCTTACCAAACAAACATTATGTTTTTTGATGCACATTCAGAAGAAACATCTGAACAAATAATGACTACAAATATATGAATGTAAATACTTCTTTGCAAACACTGATGAGACATGACTATTCCACACAAAATGCTATTACAAAGCAACACAACAAAATTATTCAACAGTGCAAACTAAGACCATCTGCCATGGCTGCCAACGTACATCATCAATTAAATTAATTCTGGCAGTCAGCGAAATGGCATTTCCCAAGTATCCAAAATGACATGAGAGATAATACGCCACCAATTAAAATTAATTAATCATCACAACTTCTACAAAGCATGCTATCTGAGTAAACTGCTGAAATATGCTGTCTATAAAGACCATCGTTTTCACATATGCCAGTAAACTTTTACATATCTTGCACATTGAATGATTTTATGTGTACTTTAAATGTATGTGCTGCCTATGGCATAATAAACAACTGAATGATTGAAAACTAAAATTGTTAACTAGGATAACTAATACCAGGTATATGAAGTCACCCAATGAGCAACACAAGTCTTACATACAAGCATACGTGTTCTATAACAAAATAAAATAAGTTGCTGCTAATGCAAAGTTTAACCACAACAGAAATAAAATAAATGCATCACACATGTGTGAGAAAAAGATTGATAATTTTGTGTGTATATTGCTAGCATAACTCAGCACAATTCCAGCCTTCGATAACTGCTAAACAGGATAGAGTTCAGTTTGCTCAAAAACGAAAGGCCGCAGTGAGCCATGGAATTTTGAAAATTTTGCCATGGCAAGCTGCGGAATTTTTCCGAACTGGCCCGCAGAATTTGACAAAATTTTCCGCCCTGCTTATGATTGATTGAATTAATAGTACTAAAACATAGTGGTACAAACAACTAAAAACCACGTTTGGATGCAAATAAACATCCGGACACAAAATAGCAAATATGCAAAACAAAGCTGGAAATACTGCCGGGTCACATATACCAGTCCACATGCCAGCAGCAGTTTATGTCTCTACATGGATCGTTTCATCACCGATGGTGAAACTTGCTGTACAGCTGACTCGTCAGCTTGTATTGTCTTCCGAGTGGAATGCGGACTTCCAGATCCAGTTACCAGTGATCTCGGAGGCTTTGGAACACGTGGCCATGTCGCAGTTGGTCGCACCTCAAATACAATCGACACAATACAATAAAATTTAAAGTTAAAATGCCTATGATACCGCAGACACTTTGTCCTAGGATGGCCACATAATTATGATAAGATTATCTTAAGACGGATGTTTTGTGAATTGGGGCACAGAACTGCAATTACCTCGTTGGTGATTGTTCGTGATGGCATGGATGATGTCAGGAGAGCAGCTGGCCGTGGGGCTGATGAAGCATTAAACGGTGGCACATTCCATCGAGGACTGCCAAACGAGTGATTACGAGCTGCCAAACAATAACGATACATCACAATACGTCATCCCCAAACTCACGCATTTACATACAAGGGCATAATTTAGGGGGGCTGGAAAGTCCACAGACTCCCCCAAGAATTTATGACTTTCATTTTTTCCCTGTAAATCATACCTTTGAAACAGTGTTACTGCTGCAAGACCATTATATTTCACAGCCCGAGAACCCCAACGATTACTGAGACCCCTCTCATGGATGTATTGAAATGACGCTACTGTTTACACAACAGATACGATATGATACAATTCAAGATTTGCAATGGAAAACTGGCAGATGAGCTGCCAGTTTAATCTAGCATATAAATTACATGTAATTTGAGCAATGCTCGCAAGACGCATGACTGCATCAATAATGCCACTTGAGAATCAGTGTACAACGTGCAATAAATTAATAATGAGTCTCAAAAAAGTACGCAAATCTGAGACTTCTATACTTTGAACCTAGGAGGTCAGAACTCAGTCGGTTAAAGTCTATGTTTTATGCGACAGAATTTCGTTCATTGTCTTGGTCTACCTGCGTTAATTTCATTCCGATTTATTGCTGAAATATGCGCCACAGCCTAAAATCACGAAAGAATAACTAAAAACTTGCTTTTGTAAATTTCAAGGTCGTTCAATGTCATCAACATTCTAACCAGAAAACAAGAAAGCAGTGCTTGTTACGGTAAACGGCAAGTCTTTGTCCATCTGAAACCATTTTCATGCTAAGCTAGAGGATAGTAGCAAAAATCGTGCATTTTGAAGAGGTACCCAAATTTGGTGTCCCTTAAACCTAGGGGGATGGAACAGTGTAAATGGCATACTCAGCGAAGAGACTTGATTCCAAGCAGTTCTCAGTGTGATACCCTGGTCATCGCGAGCTCCCCGCACCATGACGTCAGGTGGCGTCATCTGTCCGCCCCTCATTGGCCACCGATAACGCACTACAAACATTACAGTTATACCTCGTTTACACGAGATAGCATACTACGTGAAGCAAACATGAAGCAAACATATTCAAAATACACGTGCATGACATGCGCTCTAAATTTGCTTCATGCTTGCTTCATGTATGTATGGTTCTATCAGGCCTGCTTGATGACAGTTCTTCATGTGTGCTTCATGTTTGCTTCATCGTGTAAACGGGGTATAACTGAGACATATTTCAATTCAATCACCTACATAGTACGTAGATGCTTATTGCACAAACTCAGTGTCCCAAAAAACTGCCAGTGTTATTTCTTGAATAACTCGGTGAAACATTGCCCGATATTCATAATTTTTGGCAGGCGACATAACGAAGAAAACGTAAATGACTACAGTTTCATCCACCTCAGCTAAACAGTGTCGCTACACTACCTTGTAAAATGCAGAAGTCGTAGTTTGGCCATATACAACGATGAATTGATATTGGATAAGCTCAGCTAGTGCATGCATTAATGTCGTTAAAAAAATTGTCACCGTGACAGCATTAGTAACAAGTAAAATCAGCTACACCTCGAATAAAAATATTCAGGGCACTAATATCCTGTCCATATTTTCACCAGATATTGACCGATTTTCAAAATTCTTCACTGGTATAATTGACAGACAATCTGCAACAACATTTTGAAAATCATTCAAGATCTGGCAAAGATACAGACGAACATTTTCTTCTGACTCATGGTGCAATGCTGTTAGAAACAAGACACGATTGAACTGAATCAAAAACCAATAAAGCAGCATGTTCGTGTCTTCGTGGTGTAACACCAAGATATTAGACTTGTGATCATGAGGTTGTGAGTTCGTCTCTCAATCGGGTCGTTATCAAGTGGTTAATACTTGGATGGGTGACTCTCTGTGGACAAGTAAACCATCTCGGTATATAACCAACACCAAGATCAACTCAGCCTTCCATCCCTCTGGGACAGGAAAGTGGAGTACCAGGCTCTCTGGCTTGGGTTGAGGGAGTGTTCGCCTATGTCGGGTAGCAGGTAAGTTACAACGTGTGATCCCGTATGGCTGATGACACTTAGTAGCTTTGAGGTAGGTTTCCCACGAAAAGTTATACCCATTTCAAAATTTCAAAAATGCTTACGTCGACACGGGTCGTTGCTGTTGAAGAATTCTTCTAGCGTTTTCCATCCGCCGCCGACGCGAACAGTCACCGAACTGTTGACGAAGCGTACCAGGCACAGCTTGCCACGGTCACCGAACTAACAACCAACCAAAGTCATTCGGCATCAGGCGAAATCATTTCCTTCCTATTCAACAGGGGACAGCAGTGGTTTGCAATTACATGTTTTGGTTTGGAGTTCGACCATGGGCGCCTGCACCATGAGGGCAGCTGCTCTGCGCTTGATGCATGGAGGCAGATGTGAACAATAGCGAACACCATATATCAGCGTAGAGTACGGGTGATATATTCAAGGCTGCTGCAGGCAATGGCAAAACCTTGCAAAAACCTAGTGCATCGAAGCAGATAGGGAGAGAGAAACGGTCTTTTTGTGATGTTGGCCAACATAATCTGACCGACTATTATCGACTGTCAATAAAATGCATCAAGAACCAACCACATTTTCAACATTTAGTTCTGTTCCTATAGTAGACCGTTACCACTGGCTAAAATAGCATCTTACCTTACGATATGCTGCAAAAAGTAAAATGGCAACAGAGTTTTATTTCTCTCAAAGGCCGCTTTCACAATAGCATCAGACACTAAAAAAAGATGGCTAAAATATACATTATGAACAATGATTAAGTGGTACGTACTTTTTAAAACACAGCTGCATTAGCTTCAGTCATCTGCTATCAAAGATGTCTTGACTGGGTTAAAAATAACAGATACACAGGCCTAACAAATCATTTGTACATTTGTACTACAAAATATTAGTACACACTCCCAAGAAAAGCTGTGACTTATTGTTACACGATCACTTGAAAACAAACACACAGGAATGTGTATTGTAATCATTCATTCATAGACAGAGCTGTGTCATCGAATCACTTAGTAAGTAAAGCATAGTTAGAAGCTGCACTGGTCGTACATACCTTACATGGTCAACTCAGCATGTGGCTGGGTTTACGGTGGGGCGCATTCACCCATGAGGGGTGGCAGGTAATACTGAGTGATCCCATATGGCAGGTGATGCTCTGTAGCTCCGAGACAGGTTTTCCGTGAAGAGCTCGTATATCATTCAACAAACAAACCTACTGACCTTGTACTTGCCGGTGTCGAGCTTGTGTACGGGAAATCGCGAAGGGCAGATGCAGCGACGCTGCTGTTGGCGTATCTCCTCGTGGATAAACTCCGAGTCGGAGACGATGCTTGATGCCTCACCACAGAGACGAGCAACCACGCTCTGCAGTGTATACATACGCCACACAATATAGACCACACCACACTCTGTATTCAAACATCACCGAGACACAATAGAGTCCATCACCACATGCACTCAGTGTATACATACACCACCGAGATATAACACAGACTATGCACAGCGCATATTCATGCTACATACTGATCAATTTCCATACAACCAGAATAAAAGTAAGTGAAATTGCCTTAATACCTGTCGATCGACGGACTTGACAAGTTCTCTGTAGTTGATGTGACCAGACAGCGTGACATCGTAGACATCAAACACGGCGTTCAGCTCGGCGTAACTCGACGGAAGCTCTACGATAACACAAAAAACAATATACAATCATCAATGATTAAACAAGTAATTGGAGTAAAGCTCGTCTGATGCACAACAGTACAGCCAATCAGCTGCCACCAGGGTAATCAGTGTACAACATGCAATAAAATAACAATGCATTTTTAAACGGTATCTAAAATTCGACCCCTCCATATAAAGGCCTCCTAAAACCTAGAAGGCTAAAACTCAGACAATTAAAATCTATGTTTTGCGCAGGAAAATTTCATGTGCAAACTGTCCTGGTCTATCTCCAGTAATTTTGGCGTAATCCACTGTTGAAATATGCGTTGTCACCTAAAATCGTGAAAAAAAATCACTAAAACTGCTTTCAGTCTGACAGTCTCGAAACCCTGCTGCTGGTGGTACAACTGCTACTACTCCTACAGAATGCGGCAGAAAAAAGTAGCCCCCTAAAGTTTTTTGCTGTTTTCTCAGCAACCGTTTAGCATTTTAGTCTGAAAATTAACAGATTTATTTACTAAATTCTTCTATGGCTAAATGCCAAATAAAATTTGATTCCATTGAAAAATGACGAAGTTATAGATTTTTTAACATGACCGCTTACCGATTTTTCAGCGTGAAAAAATGTTCAACACCAGTTCAATACACCAGTTCATTTTCCTACGCTGCACCAGCTGCGTGGAACAGTCTGCCACTGTCACTTCAAGAACTATCTGACACTGCGTCATTCAAACAAAACTTAAAAACTTTACTGTTTCAACGAGCTTTTTATCTCTGAGTAGTTTTTACTTTTTGTACATTATCCTTAGGTTTTATTTTAGTTTTTAGGTGTGTTGTACACCACTGGTCACTTTTGTAAGTGGTTATTTTTTTGACTGATTGATTGATTGAATGAATAACATCATTGAAACAAGTCAAACAACACAGTTAACTAATGATCAGATGCCAAAATTCCATTGTTGCTGTGAATGTTCGAAGTGTCCACTGACAGCTCCAAGTTCCAACACAAGCCTTCAGTCGCTTAATTTGACAAGTCTTTCACAGTCTTGTCAATCGGTCCTTGTGGTAGGTTGCTCCAGAAAACCTGAATCGATTCCTTGAGTTCCACGATTTTTTTTGGCTTTGTTTTAAGCTTGCGGTAAGCTCCAACATTGCACACCACACCTGATAGTC
>Ga0209367_1007607_pt1 | contig 14902 bp, 7 predicted proteins | sample WorMetLIZISLAND2_FD_187412 | JGI IMG/M metagenome (GOLD analysis project Ga0209367, IMG submission 187412) | Marine gutless worms symbiont microbial communities from Max Planck institute for Marine Microbiology, Germany - Olavius geniculatus... ... | reverse complement strand
ATGTAAAACTGACAAAAATTCGAAAAATGAATGAAGTAAAGACAACTAAAATAAGAAAAAAACTGAAAAGGTGAGAAATGAAGAATAATAATGAAAACTAAAACTCAGAAATTGATATCTTTCAGATAAATAATTCCTTAACCAGTCTAGTGCTACCCCACGAATTCTATAGTTATGTAATTTATGTAACAATATATCATGATTCACAGTATCAAACGTTTTTTGTAAGTCTAGATAAATACCAATAAACAAATAAATACCAATAGACAAAGTTATTAATCGAGCTTGGTGCATCACTTTTTGGGACACAGTGTACAAAGATTATGCAGGGAGGTAAACAAGCATAAGGAATCAAATAGACTAGCAATACGAGGCGTGTTCAGTAAATTCCATGGTTGTTCTTAGTAAGCACACAGTGACAGTTGAAAGCCAAAATTATTATGAAAATGTAGGGCCATTATCACTCACAATGGTTTCCTTTATGTTATCGTGACGTCATTATTATCTATATCTTTCAAATAGGGATGTATCAGTTTGGACAAAAGCACCTCAGGTGAACACTATGACCTTGATTGACCTTGAACCCTAAAATAGGGGTTTTTAGTGATTGCTAGCGATTTTTGGCTGCAAAAGAGTAAATTGCGACGAAATGGATAAAGATAGACCAATATTACCTGCGAACATGAAACTGCTATAGGCTCTCGCTCGTCTCATGAGCATCAGCTCAAATTTCTTGTTTATATTTAATGCAGTATAATGTTCAGTGCCGGGCATTCAATATACAGAACATTACAGTCCGGATACGTAACTACAGGGGTATAACGTCAGCATCAGAAGTCGTGTGTAGGTAGTCTGTACGTCGCCTAATCGCAGTGATATTCTTTAAGTCATGCTGTCATACAAGACATGCTGAGTACTTAATTTGGCGTGAACGTAGCAGATAAGCTAAACGTAGCAAATAGACTTGGCTTACATAGCGTATACAGGAATCGTGTCAGATGTTTTCGTCGTAGCCATTACGCGCCACAGATCACCAGTGATCACTGACATAATGTAACATTAATTCTCACCAAAAACGTGTATAGGAAGTCAAGTAAGTTTGTAACAAAACACTTGCAGACAGCGGCTTAAATGCATACACATATACACCGTGTCCGAAAAAAAGAGGCTACGGTTTTTTCAACATATCTTTGTCAAACCTTAACCTATTTTTTATAATTTTTGGCATGAGTCGTCCTGAGTACTTATTTTATTAAAATATTGAAATATTTTTTTTACATTGCCACGTCACTACGTAGAGCTGACGCAATTATGACGTCATCAAAAAGCCGTTTTTATTGTATCCGAGATGAAAAAAGCTAACCCTGTTTCTGTTAATAACTGTAACAAAATTAAAACTGTTTATAATTTTTAATAGGCAACATTAAAAAAGCAACGTGCAACTGACAGTATACGGATAGACCACTTCGCCCAAATACTGACGCCACTTTACCGTGTAAATTAAAACACTCTTCGTATTCTTACTTTACTCCACACCAAAATAAACAGAAATGCAGAAAAATAGGCTTTTTAGCCTGTAGCTGCCTTATTTGTTATCAGCATTGACAAAACTTGCTATCAACCAACTTGTGAATCAACAACTTTATTACAAATTTATGTAAAAAAAACTGTTCAGTTTATGTTTAACTGTTCAGTTTTTTTTCAGTGTGAGGGTGACATCGTGGTTGTAAATATAAAACAGCACAAATCACAATTTAAAAATTTAAACTTTACCATTACACAGTCAGCAAAGTTCTTTTGACAGTTTTTTTACATAAATATTTGCAGTTTTATTGCTGTTTGAAGTAATCTAGATTAGTTAATCACAGCACTGTAGGGTGTAGATGCAAACAGCGTGCAATTTTCTTTTAAGGGGGCCGAGTTATCGCCCATTTTGTTTTAAATTTCGTTGCCATGGCAACGGGGGTCGATCAGTGGTAAATATAAATGACACCGTTGAATTGGCCGACCCCGAAAATTATACCCTAGAACCAAAAATTACGACTATATTTTATACATAGCCGGAGTTATGACAGTTTAAAGCATTGTCTAATTTTCCCTATAGGCGCTATTGTAATTTTCATATTTTTGTAAAAAAATAGGTTAAATGTTGAATTTAAATTTTGTAATTCCCAAAAGGCACTTTCTTGCGCAAAACCGCGTCATATGAGCCATCGTGCGTTAAAATCAGTTTAGTCGTTTTTCCTGTAGAGAACGGCAAGAAAAAAGGGAAGAAAAGGAAAGGAAAGAGAAGGCACAAAAAGTCACGCAAGCGTTATATTTTACCTATTCGTGGGAAGCCCCCCGTAAACGGATTTTCACCAGATTTTGCACATCAGGAGATATGCTGGACCTAATTATCTGTGCAAATTTTGGTGTGAAAAAACTAAGGGGTTTGGGAAATACGAGGGGTCAAATTTTGGAGTTTCCCATTGAAATGGCTAGTCACCCTTACAACAGTGCTGCGCTGCCGCGCAGCCTGTGATGTGCGCTACCGCGGCGTAACGCATGCTGCAAAAATGACGCTGCTTGCTGATAACGGCTGCTGCACAATGACGTCACGATTAAATTTGCTATATTTAGTGATAAGTAAATTATGAAGACAAGTTTTAGATGCTTTTAGTAAAGCGTATCATTGTGATATGTGGGCTAAAGATTATAAAATTAAGTTTGAATTTGTTGAAGTCATCCAGGAAAAAGTGTAGGTTTTTTCCGGACACGGTGTACGTACGCGTTTATTGATCTAGCAACACACATCGACTAGATTAGATGTACTACAATATAAGCTACGACATACGTATTATAGTAAATATAATAATATATCACTTTGCAGTAAAAATGAAATATTAAAACCTAGCATAAAAAAGATAACAAGATTTACTAGACTCTTACTGAAAATTTTAAAATGCAATATGAGATTATCGAGTTTTAAAATTTGTTGGTGTTTTCTTTGCTGTTGTCAAAAAAATTTTTTTCTGAGTTTTGCGGTAATATTTTTGTCCGGCTTTGGTGGCAGTAAGTGGTCAAGGCAGTTAGGTGTCGGCTAAAGAATCGCCGAGTGAGTTCCTCACGACGACGCTGGAGCGTGTCGACACCAGCGATAGTTAACGCCGATTTATAGTCGCAGCCAGCAGAAATAACGTTCATCTCTTGTTTCTGCGGTGACTGCAGAAGGTCAGAATGAGACTGGAAGTCGCTCCGGCACGTTTCGCTTGTCCCAGGGCATACAGGCGCGATGCAATCTTGGACGAGATTGCATCAACCCTTAGCCTAGGCATCGTGGTCGTTGTCGTCATTTATTGCACGAATTTAGCAATAACGAATCACAGGCGCGCGGTAGTGCAGACCTGTGTTAACGGCGTCAATGGAGAATGGCAAAATTTGACCCCTTGCAGATCCGAGACCCCTCAACCGATCGACACAAAATCTAAAACGGGTAATTATGTCCGCGAGGCGACCCCCTGTGCAAAATTTCGTGCAAATCCGTCCATTGGGGGCTTCTGGGCAAAAGGGTGAAATATAACGGAAATATTTTTTATTTAAATATACTTTTTTAACAAGATAATGTTCATACGAACACGAAGTCTGTCCAATGCCTCTGTAAAATAGAGTAGGTCTAATTACTCCAACAAATGAGCAGTCAAGCATGTTTAGTAGTGTTTAGTAGTGTTGGCCGGGCCACATCATATTTCTCTTACGCAAGCCAAAAATTTGTTCCAAAATTTGCCATGGCAACGCGGGTCAGTCGGCGAAAAATGCAATTGGCAGCATTCGATGGCCCATCCCCGAAAACCCCCTATAGGCGCAAAAAATCTCGATGGCGCAAACGACGCGGTCTCACGCAAGCGAGTGCCCTTTTAGGGGTAAAAATTTAAAGTTAATATCTAACCTCTGAACAATCTTTCCAATTTCGAACATTGGGCCCAAAAACGAAAATTTTATTTTGGGCCAAAAACGCTCCTGTATAAAAATTTCACCTACAAACGGCCCTTAATCGTCATCGTAGACCCAAAGAAGTTGTATAGTGAATAGGCATTATGGCATTGGAAACTCCAAATATGTAGTTGTTTTTGACCCCTTCCCCAGCTACAGGTCACGTAACACTGGGCATGCGCAGTAAACTTTTTGCCCTTAACATGGGCTGAACGCAACTTTGAGGCTTTATATCCCCATAACGGTGCAAAATAGACGCATGGTCATCATTGACTACCAATAGAAAAATGACCACGGCGAATCCATTGGTCACGTGACCGATGACGTCACGTGACCCCAAAAGGTCAAGGTCGTGACTCTAAAACTTTGAAGACCCGCAGCAAAAGTCACAATTTAATAATTCAAACATCACCATTACACAATATCAGATAAACTTTGCTGACTGTGTAATGGTAAAGTTTAAATTTTTAAATTGTGATTTGTGCTGTTTTATATCTACAACCACGATGTCACCCTTACACTGTAGCCTATATAAACTGAACAGTTTTTTTTACATAAATTACGTCTATGTCTGAACAGAAGCTAGCGACATATATAGGCTAATATCTGAATGCGCGGCGTCGTATGATGATTATTAGTCTGCAGAATGATTCTGTTAATAGCACTGCGCTGTGTATGGATTAGTGCAGAGCTTGGACATAACCGATAAACAATGCAGTAATCCGCGAATACGCCACATCCTACGGTCCAGTGAGTATTATTGTCAGGCCGCGCTGCGAGAGATCTGATTTGTTTATTGTCGCAGGAGTCATGGCGACTGACTCCCAATGCAGGGATTATGTAGCAATTCTCGCCTCAATTGACTTGATTCCGCAAATGGCGGCGGCGGCATTTTTGACAGACAGTTGCCAAACTGACGGTTATCGCATCACGACAGCGTCGTACAAGTAGGCCTACCGTAGCAGTTAGGCCTGCATAATCAAAAATAAACGTCAAAATTAGCCTACAGTCCAACCGTCCTCATGACAATTTTTTTTGCGGTGGGATAACGTAATTAGTACGTTATTTATAATCATAATAATTATTTACATATCTTTATTATCGGATATTACTGAGCAGTTGAGTCTGGAGTCTGGACAGTATATCGGAAATCTACATGTATACTATATTTGAGAGTTGCGACCGCTAGAAACTTCTTAACGGCACGACGTATATGGCCGCAAAATTTTGCAGCAGATCCGTGTTCTACATGGCCGGAACATGGGTTAGGTGCGATGTCGCTGAGGGATCGTCCGTTTGAGAAAATTTCACTTTTTCTAAAATTTTGCAGCCACACCTTTTAGGCCGCAGCAGAGTTGTGCGCAGCGATTGACTGCGACGTCATATAAACGTCGTCACTATGGTGACGCATCATCAGCGATGCAACGCATACTAGAGTGCCCATAATGCTGCTGAGTAACCTGGATCGAGTTGCGACCCGAAGGATTGAAAATTGAAGCCGCAGGCCGAAAATGAAGGTCGCATGCCTATACTATGGCAAACATCAAGCGGTCAGGGAGCCTAGCGTCCTATCCGTTTGTTTATAATAATTATAAAACGTTTTTGTTAAAACTTTTTATCAACGCATTCTGATATGACACAGAAATGAAATATACTTTCGTAATATTTTACTCGATTTTGAACCAAAAAAAAACCCAACCGGTTAAAACTTATGACGCAAGTATTTACAGATATTACGAATGAAATTATGGCTTGAAGTCAAAATTACAGTAACACCACGTAAGCTTCCGAGCTCAGTATTTTTTTTGTAATGCGAAAACAAAGTAAAATTTATGATTGCACGGCATAGGGTAAATTATTTTCTGGATTGTTTCGCTTTTCAGTTTCCACAAAAAAATCAGACAGTTTAGTTTAGTTGTAAAAATTCAGAATTCAGATCGACATGACAAGTATTTGGTTTCCGTTATTTGTAATAATAATAATAATATCATATTTCCTATCAACGAGTCAGCCATTCGATTTGTGGAGGATTTGGGCCGCAGAATTTTAGCCGTCTCCAGTGAGGCTCGCGAGGGCGTATTTTGTTTCAGCGGCTGTCGGTCTTGATGCAGCGCTTTAATGCCATTCTTGTTTGTGACAGTTTTTGTACAAGCGACACATCGGACCTCTGGTTATCCCAGTAGTTTTTAACGTTTAGTTTAGTTTTTAACCCCCGGGATCTTTACTACCGGGGGTACTAAATTTTTTAAAAATTATAAAAAAAATAATAATAATACGCTACACTACAGTCGTTTCAACGAGTTTCAGTGTTTGACACGGGTTTTCTGAAGGCGCCTGTTCTTCAAGGACAGTCGCTGGTCAAACACTGGTCGGATCGCTGACGAGATTTGTCTAGGGCAGTGGATAGACTCACCAAGGTGGCATCCCAGGATGCCCTGATTCTGCTACGTGCTTCCTTTAGCGCCCCGCGAGTACAGCATCTACTGCGGTGTTCTCCGTCAGCTGACCATGCACTTCTTGCCACGTTCAACGATACTCTGCGGTCCGCTGTCTGCACTCTTACTAACTCCGAACTCACCGAAACACAGTGGCTTCAGGCGACTTTGCCAATCACGGCTTGTGCGGTAGCAACAAGCTGTTGTATAAGCGATGTGCCAAGTCAATGGGAAGGCCGAAAACGGCGAAAAGTTTGATATCACTCACCATCACATCATCTAACTGTCAATGTGCTGTTGAATAATATCACCTTTTTATGATTTTTGCTGTTTTCGATGTGTCACTCATTGCATGTCGCCGTTAACAAGTGTATAAACTTACGTTTTGTACATTTATATTCGGTGTTTTATTACAATAACAGAGTTTTTATGTTGATGGTCAATTATAAACCAGCTGCTTTCCACGGCCATGAAGACGGCATTGGACAGACAGTAAATCGGTAGTTATGCGAATTGGTAGCAGATACAATGAGAAGTGTGAACCATAGCAGCTTGCTGGTAAAGATATTGTATGTTTCTGAATTGAAGTATTTGGGTGTACATGTATCTACTGCGAAGCTTCTGCAGTTCTCGGTAAACACCTGAAAGTTTTATCGTATGTTTAATTGTATTTACTTTACATCCAAAGCCGCAAACTCTGAAATGGTCTTTATTGAACTTCTAAAATCTTACTGTCTACCATCTATTCCATATGCGGTTGAAGCTACATTGTTATCTGCAGCCGATGTTCGTGTCCGAGTCCGGAAAAAAGAGTCTACACTTTTCCTGAATAACTGTAACAAATTAAAACATATTTTTACAGTTTTTTAAACATCTTATACCAATGTTACGTTCTGCTAAAAACATTTAAAACTAACCTTTAAAATTTATTTATCACTAAGTATTGCGAATGCAATTATGACGTCATTGAATATGCCGTTTTCGCGGAAGATGCCGTCTAAATAACCTTCAGCACTACGAACAACAAAACAATTGTCAAAAAGTTGCAGTGAAAAAACGCGATAGATTGGAAACATAGAAACGCTTGCTTTTGCCAAATTTTTCAGCCTAGTCGTGCTTTTCGCCATGGTAAACGTGGCCGTCACGTGCACTTCGGGAACGTCGTTCTGCAGCAGTCGTTATCAGCGGCAGCACCGTCTCTGCAGCATGCGTTAGCGTCGCAATAGTGCGCATTTTAAATGAACTTGTTTACTCAAATTTGGTTAATAGCGAGTTTTGTTACTGTTGTTGACTACTCAGGCAGCTAGAAGCTAAAAACTATTTTTCGTATTTTTTGTTTTAATTTTGCATAGAGTTAAATAAGAATACGATGAGTGTTTTATTTTTTACGGTAAATTGGCGTCACTAATTAGGCAATGTGGACTATGGGTTTACTGTCATTTGCTTATTACTATTGTAATGTTACTTAGCAAAAATTATAAACGTGCGTTTGAATTTGTTGAAGTTATTATCCGGAACCTTGCTATTTTTTCCAACTAGAATACAGTTAAAACGGCATATTCGATGACGTCACAATTACGTCAGCTCCACATAGTGATATCGCAATGTAAAGAAAAAATCTACTATATCGAAAATATAGTAGACTCTTTTTTATACGGACACGGTGTATAAACAGGGCTTTGTACAAGATATTTGGTGCATGTGATCGCAGCAGTCTAGATTACTTAAGAGTTTGTGTGAAGCTTGATGGGATCAAACAGTTGACTGAAAGAAGACGTTGTGCATTTATTAAACGGTTGTTGGGCGATTGTCGATTTTCTAATCTGCTTTTAATGCATGTTCAGAACGCTATTTTTAGCATAGGCTTACGAGTAGATGTGTGGATGTGTGTGTATTTGGTTGCATTCTACGGTTCTTTTATTTTTAAAATCTTTTTTGTGTGCGTGTCTTGTTACAGTTTTAATTGTGTTTATGGCCGCCTTTGAAGCAAAATAAAGATATCTATATCGGTGTTTTTATGAGTTCATAAAACAGGCACTACAAGAGTTCGATTGGTTCATTTGGTGAGTGCAGAACAGTGTCGGGCGACCTGTAGAATTACCAATAAAATCTTTGCTTCTGTTGAATAGACAGCTATAATGTCTATATTCACTATCGACGTTACGTCTTCGTTACGACGACTGCTTGCGAAGGTTGTTATGTTATACGAATTTCGTCTAACTGATCGATTACTCTGAAGTTACTTTAGGTCATCGCGGGTCCGCGAAGGCGAACTTTCAGAAATTGAGTGATCAGGAAATGTTCTTTTTGTCACCCGTCTCTAACGACGTCATAACGCCGAGGCCGAAGGCAAAGGGTGCTTACGGTTTATAGTTTCGTCGATATTTAATCAGCGTCCGACGAGCGAGTTATGGCGTTCATTGTCATTGTAGTACAGTGATACCAAGGCGTGACGACGACCGACGACCCAAGTGGTAAATTATTATGAAGCCGTTCTCTAGGCCGCATGACACGTTTTGCTCGTTCGTCCGTTTGCCCGTCTGCCATGTGTCGGTTTCTAACTAAAAACAAAAATGCACAAAAAGCCAAACTTAGCGTGAATGTGTTTTTTTCGGGAAGCATTAACCGGCGTAACACTTTTTAGCTAAAACTTTCAAAGATCAAGGCCACAAGACGGCGGAAAATTCACGAAAATGACGCCCGTAATTGCAGGTCCAGTTGCCCGTATGATCTGTGCACTGCATGTCTGTTACAATTAGCGTACTAGACTGTACATGTAACGTGAGACCAGAAAAAAGTGAGCTTCGTAAAAATCGTAATAATCTTAAAATAGGGGGCCTAACAACAAAAAAATCAAGTAAAATTTTAAACACACGACGTGACTTTTATCTGCGTCACATAGGCGAATTTTCACAGGAATTTGTCGTTTTGTTTAAAATATTTTTTAATGTTTTAAAGCGTCGTCTCAGGTCTGCGTTTCCAACACCATTCATAAAGTGCTGTTAAAAAATCGATGTTTTATTAAAATGTTCGACATTGATAAAAAAATACAGTGCTAAAAGATTAGTGGTTAAATTTTCGAGAAAACGACTGATCTGTTGCTTGTGTTAAACGGCTGCTACACAAGATTGAGAGCCTACGACTGCGTGCATTGACGAGAATGTCAATCACGGCACTCATTCGAAAGAATCACTAATTGTAGAGTGGCATCGCTTTGAAAAGAACGTTATTGATGAAGCAATGACACACTCTGCGTATGTGATTTTAATCTGTTTTGACTGCGTCAACAGTGTTTCGAACTCTCAGCGTTTGACAGCATTATTTAAAATGCGATATAACTGCAAAAAAGCGATTTTTTGGAATAAGTACAAAACTGCAAAACTAGTACGGGTGTTACTTTGTGTGTGTAAAATTGTATTTAGATCAGTGTTTGTTTGCGCTTGTCATTGCAAGATGTTTAGGGAATTCACTTTTGTTGGACACAGTATAGGAATTCAAAACTGGAATTCTAGTTAGTGGTTACGTACAATATAATTTGTTTTGCATGTTTTTGGGCCTTAAATTTTTTTCGAGGAGGACTGCCAAAATTTCGGATTTAGATTGTATAATCGAACGCACTTCCCATCATGGTGCGAAATTTCGCGGCGACCGGCCAACAAAGCTCGGAGATCTCGCAACGGAAAAAAATAACAAATGCCAGCAAAATATAAATCCGCTCCGAAAACTGTGGTTACCGGGCAGACTAATTAATTATTAACACATTAATATAGAAGTAACCAATCTAGACGAATTAAAACAGAGAGAAAAATCCTCCAGATAGCCTAGTCGGTCACGTCTGATGATGGCACTCAGCGACGTCAGCGTCTACATTTTATATGTTTAGAGGCAAGTGTTGGACAAAATTATGTCCAAAAATATAAGGACATAATTTTTTAAAGATGGGAAATCAGCAAAACAAATAACTGGCTTGACTTCCACAAGTCAAACACTAGACTTATACAATTTTTGTGTTAACATAACGTGACTGATGGATTTATTACATTGTGGTGTATTTATTGACACGGTACACTATCATGAGGTAATGGTGCGTATTACTTGCATCACGGTCGACTAATAAAACAGTTGATGGTGGCAGCACTGTAATAGATTCTTTTCATGTCGGTACGCGAACCGCGCTAATACAGTCGTTGATGCGTGCGATGGTGTTCCCATGGCATTGTGTGCACGCAGCAGCATTGCTTCACGTATTTGCAATGACTCGCCTTGCTTTCATTTACGAGACTAACCACACACCGCGAGTCCAAGCCATAAAACAGGCTGTGAGCCTTTTCAAATATAGTGGCACTTTTACTTTTGCAATAACTTTAGCAAATGCGATAAGACTTTACAGTGTCATATTATTTTACTGCTGTATTGGCACAATCGCAGAAGTGGCTGGAATACAATCCTTGGATTGGCTACGTCAGATGCATTGAATCAACTGCACTTGCACATTTATAGCAAATTTATTGCCCTCGCAGCGATGTGAAATTTGTTTAGTCGCGGTACATGCCATGTGTGTTAACTTCTACATCTCGTACAGGTACATGCAGAGTAATTCACATTTCCCTCGTGTGTTCAAAATACGCGCCATCGGATCTGCCGAAACACCGCAGATCACTCACTATTCTCCTAACCCTAACCCTGATCAACTCTGCCATCTCAACTGATCTGTGGTGATTTGAGATATTTAGGCAGAGCGCGCGCTATCAGCTCCAACTAAATGCTTTTTGTCGTGCAATTAATGCCGTTATTAACATACCGTCTGAATGTTTAGCTGCTGTCAGTCGCAAAACATTCCAGAGTATGAATAAAAAATTATATCAATATCAAATATTTTGTTTGCAGTTTATTCTGTAGAATATTTAACGAAATATATTGCAAAAAGTACTTTGAATGAGAATATTAATGATTTATTATTTTTCAAGAAGCCGATAACAGCGAAAACTGCGCCGGCAGCTGATATATTATGTAGTCGTTTGATGTAACGTGCGAAAACGTCTGCAATGACGCACACGAAATCCGATGATCTGGCTAATTGAAGGAAATCAGAAAAAGGGAAATTACTTTTGTGCTTGAGAATTACATCAACCCAACGGTATCACACCGAGCAGACCTGGTGACATTCTGGCCTCTTTCTGTTTCGTGAGTTCGTTCCAATCGTAGGACTCTATTCAAGTCAGCTCTCGTCTGGATAGCGTGATAGCACTGTCCGCCGTCCGGACAGCTTTGTCGCTCAATAACATTTTTCTTGTGTGCTGGCGATTACCCGTGACCGGGCGCCGCATCAATGTGTCACTCCTGAATTTAGTCAGCCGACGCCTACGGGCACACAAAATAGACAATAAAACAGACCTATGTCGAACCAGCTAAGAACAAGAAAAGAGAACTGGCTTGAACACGATCTAAAATGTATGGACTTAATCACAGAATTACCAAACCAACAGTACAAGTGAGCTACATCCGATTTCATGCTGAACAGTCATCGTTCTCGTCGTTTATCACTAGCCAGCTAGCAAAGAATGTACAGTCTTGTCGGTAAAGGGACGGGGTTATGTCGTAGTGGAGTGTTATATGCGGGAGATTATGTCCAGTCACTGTTCGCGACGGACATACGCAAGCAAGCAAGCCAGTTATAAAATACACTTTTGTAACACAAACATTTTTATATATTTAGGCCAAGTGTGCATAGCAAATATGATTTAGTTTAACCTTTTATATACAACTTTATTCGTCGTTCAATGACAGCAAAGAAAAAAAACAAAAACAAACAATAAGCAAGAAACGGAAACTAGGCTAAATATAAACAGTCATATCAATCATATCAAATCATTCAGATCACGTCTCGCACAGCCTAAGACTGAACTAAATACAGAGTTATCAATATTCATGAATTTCGTCAAAAATTTCTGTCTACGACACACAATTAAGCTAGATACAGACTGGATATTAAGCATGACACAGCATTCGTTTACGATGAACGCGACGATGTTCCGAAACATTTACAATTCGTATACGCACTTTACGCACTTGCGCCGTGAGTAGTGAGTGCTCTGATTCTGTATGTCAACGGTATAGCCAAAGCCAATCTGTTGCAGCGTTAATTATTTGACACTCCTTACTTACTGGCGTTCATCCTGTTTTCAGGAGTACATCCGCAGCAGTCACTTGTAAAATCCTGTCACCGATGTTCTTCGCATTTATCGTCGCACATTGACCGGCCGGTCTTGTCTTTCTTTTTCTGAACGGATTTTTTTTATCACATATCCTCCGTGCACTGGTAGCGGTTAAGCGTCACCTGCGGCATGGCGTTGAACCTCGTGCCTCAGAGGCGTGCAGACTGCAGACCACAAACTTTTTCGAAGCCCGCAGAAGCCACTAAACTATCAGGAATGTGATGTACTTTTGCTGTGTATAGAAAAATACACACAAAACTACAAGTTAAAGTCGTTGTTCAATTTCTTCCTCCATAAGAAGGGTTGGCGGCGCGTAGTATCCTTTTCCAATAATCGCGATCTTCCGCTGCTGCAGCCACTATCAGGCTAACTATTTTAAAAATCAGCTTTATACTAATTTTTTCCTCAGTTGACCCCAATATGACATAATACTCCTGAACTAACTAGCCATTGCCGTCATTTAAAAAACAGTTACTACACAATAATTAAAAAGTGTAACAAAAGTCGGGTCTCATACTGTAAACATTGTAGACATTGCATCTCTTAAAAGAAAAAGGAAAGCGTCAAAAAGTGTCCTAATGCATTTATTTGGACGTGCGTTAAGTTAGAATTAAGGTTTAAATTAAAGTAATTTTTAGAAAGCCGACTTAACCATCGGGCACTTTTTACAGAAATGGCAAGTCAGAAGATGCGTCGATGAATATAATTGCAAGCAGTTCTTTATCGTTAATAGAACTGTACCACTTGATTTTGCTATAACTTTGGTAAACATAAACAGCTTTCATCCACTTACGCTTTTACAGATAAACTGCGGAAAAAGAAATCTGTTTTACCACTAAGCTTAAATTTATTTTCGGCACTACTTTTTGAAATTGCATTGTTGTTTGTCAAACCATTCTTATTGACCGAACAATAATCTTCTTACGTCAGACGTTTTTGATGATTAAATAAGAACTATTTCTGTTTGCTAGATCTGGCTAGCTAAATGGTGCTGACGTCATTAATAAGTAAGATATTTTGCTCGTGCTGTCGCTAAATGCTTGGCACGTACTAGCACGACGAGTCACGATTACCGGAAACCGTAGCTTTTACCGCCATAACTTTGATAATAGTTGTTATTTCTAAGTATTTCCACCAACGAAGCCAAAGTAATGATACGTAAAATTTGCTTGCTCCCACGCATTCTCTTTACGTCTATGTCTTTAGCACTTGCATTAGTTACATTACATTCTAGCCTGCAGGTTGTAGCCGGCGTATGTTTAATGTCAGCTATTAAGTATATCTGTTCTATCAGAGCAAAAAAACTTTTACAGTTACAAAGCTATGTAAGGGCGATATGAGTCAAAACTCGAAAACAGCAAAAATGGTTTTGGGGCGATATTATCGCATGTTGAATTCCAGACTGGCCCTTACAAGACTAGCCATTCTAAATACTTCATTATGCATTGACTGTGAAGTCACCAGCTGCAACGTTATTGAAATTGTGATAGTACAGATCAGTGTTGCCATCTGGTGAAATATAGGCCTACAACATATTAATGCAGATAAATGAAATAAATATCTCATCTTTGCATTGTAAATAATTGAGAACCATAAGTAAATAAAATAATGATAAGTAGATTTTTAACGATACTTTTGTTTTAAACGACAAACAAAGGATTGGAATTAAAAGTTATCAGGGCTTGTGCGATGTGCCAAGTCAATGGGAAAGCCAAAAATTCGACCCCCCACCCGGGCCACTGCTCCGACATTTTCCAACCGATCTTTCGAAAACTCGCTAGTTTGCTTGTTATTGCGTATATTTGCACGAAATTTGGCTTGTAGACTCATTTTATTGCCTCACGTACGAATTGACAATAATACTGAACAAAAAATTAAATCCAAGATGGGGGTGGCCGTTATATTGGATTTTTGCACAAATACTAATAACTCAGCTGTCGTTTGAGTTAAATTAATGAAATTTTGCCTGAGTGTAGCCAGCTACTACAGAAAATAAGTGATATGACCAAAATTGGCAACAATAATAAATTCAAGAGGCAGCGGCCAGTGGCGTATTCAGGATTTGGCAAAGCATGGCGAGCGCGAAGAGCGCGAGCCTATTACGGGGGTCTGGGGGCGTTTGACATCGTAAAATGTATGCGGTCTGACGCTTTGCCATTGTCATCTCCACTCGCTAATGACTAAGCTGAGCTCATAGTTACGTTTTTCTTTTCTTTGATTTCTAGCTGTTGCGTGTGCGAGTGGCGGGCTGGCAGCAAATGCTGTACATACCGATAAGAC